>Ga0115566_10000119_pt1 | contig 60880 bp, 60 predicted proteins | sample COGITO_mtgs_1204_3_FD_87173 | JGI IMG/M metagenome (GOLD analysis project Ga0115566, IMG submission 87173) | Pelagic marine microbial communities from North Sea - COGITO_mtgs_120405 | ecosystem: Environmental > Aquatic > Marine > Epipelagic | place: Germany:Helgoland, sampling site Kabeltonne...
ACCGGTCAAGAAAGCGCCTGCCAAAAAGGTAGCGGTCAAGAAAACACCCACCAAAAAGGCACCGGTCAAGAAAGGGCCTGCCAAAAAGGTAGCGGTCAAGAAAACACCCACCAAAAAGGCACCGGTCAAGAAAGTAGCTGTGAAGAAAATACCTACCAAAAAAGCTCCTGCTAAATCAGTAGCAAAAGCTGCGCCGACCGTGGCGAAATTAGCGTCGGCCTCTGCCCCGACATCAAGAGGGAGAGGATTCAACTTCGACGAGATCACTCTACCATTAGGTTATCGCCCATCCGCAGATGAAGAATATATGAGCCCTATGCAACTGCTATATTTCAGAACCAAAATGCTGCAGTGGCAAAAAGATCTGATTACAGAGTCTGAAAAAACAATTGATAATTTAAAATCCGAAATACGAGACATAGGAGACGAAGCCGAGCGAGCGAGTCGCGAAAGCGACAACCTCCTAGAACTCAGAACTCGTGACCGATATAGGAAATTGCTCGGTAAAATAAATGCTGGCCTCAGACGAATAGAAGATGGTTCCTACGGGTATTGCGAAGAAACTGGAGAGGAAATAGGTGTCGGCAGACTAGAAGCACGTCCCGTTGCTACGCTGACGGTAGATGCCCAAGAGCGAAGAGAAATGCTCCAGAAGCAGTTCAGAGATAACCGCTAAAACTATTTACGTAGTAGTGGGCTCCACTCACGCCATTCGCTTAAAAGCGGGAAATACAAACCGAGCATGATAGGTTGCGGGAAAATCTCTGACATAACTTTTGCATAGCGCTCTAATTGAGGCTCATACCTAATCTGTTCGGAATCAAGATACTCTATCAATCCCGTTCCAGAATGCTCTCCGGTCTTAAAGTCGATTATCCAACGCATTCCTGATGAGTCGACAAAAGTTCTATCCACTATGATTCTTTCGACGCCTTGTGACCCAACATACGAAAGTGCCAATTCCACTTCAATATCACTATGCAGACCAGAAAAAATCCAGGCGCCTCTGCTGCTAGAAAACGTATTTTTAACCGCACGCAGAACAATACCAATTACACGGGATAATTCTTTTTCAGGCATCCCTAGCTGCAGTAATTGCCTTCTAGCAAACTCTCTCAAATACGGCTCGCCTTCTTTGAAAGTTCGTGAGCGCCCTCTCACTTGTATAACTTCTAACAACCGGTGAGTAATAGTCCCTATATGTTTTGACAGAGGCCCTGCCCATTCAAATTCAATTTTCTGGGGTAATCGTTGTGCGTTAGAGTCAAGATTATTTTCAATTTCAGGAAGAGAATCGAGCACAAGACGCGTTATTTTGGAAAAACTATTTTGAGCGGTGTGAAGAGCTGACTTAGGTTCACTATACTTTTTTTCTCTCTCTACTAACAACGCTAGTTGCCTCTCTCTGATAGCCATATCTTTTGTAGCCGGCCAGAGATAGCTAAGAAAAGTATTTTTTTCTGGCCTGAATTTTTCCTCTTCCCCTTGAGCATGGCCAAGCAGAAAGATTTGACTACGAGCACGTGTGAGCGCCACATATAGTAATCGAATTGCCTCCTCTCTTGCTTCCTGACTATCGATATGGCGGAGATAATCGTACAAGAAAATCTTCCCCTGTTGTGCAGGCAAGAGCGACATCAAAACCCCCCTTGCATTTCCTTCTTCATGAAACTGCTTCCAGAGGAGTAAGGGCTTCGATTCACCTTTAGGACGTCGCCCTAAGCCTGGAAGGATAACGAAATCAAACTCCAACCCTTTTGCTCGATGTATTGTCATTATCTCAACTCCACCGGCAGCATTGCTGACACCAGCATTGGAATAGGATTCTTGAATACAAGAATGTAGACGCTCTGCAGTGAGGAAAACCGATTCCGACTCCAACTTTCTAATATTAGAGAAAAACAGCTCCGCATCTGTAAACTCTGAATCTTGTGAATAAATAGATGTGCCTCCTAGCTTTAGCCAAGTATTTTCTAATACGAGACTAAAAGGATGTATCTTACTTTCCCGACTCGCTTGAGATAAAACACTCGCCACATGAACACAACGCCTATGTTCACTCGGCTCATCAAGTAACTCCTGAGTCACCGAGCACAACGATCCCAAAATAGTTGGTTCAATCCGTGACAAAACTTCCAGAGTTTTCAGTGACAATCCACACCAAGGTGCCCTCAGCGTCGCAAACCATGCGGCACGGTCACCTAAGTGGATTAAAGCTCTAGATAAAGCCAATAGGTCGAGAATTACTGGTCGAGTATCAAGCCTATCAAGATCTCGTGAGGAAACGGGTACCCCTTTCTTATTTAATGTCTTTACTATTTCAATAACATGCGTTCGACTTCTAACCAAGATGCCAATTTTCGGATCAGTATGCTGGGCCTTTAATGAACAAATAATTTGATAGACTTGCTCAGACTCCCATAAGTCATCTTTAATGCCGGAGCAACAAACAACTACAGGCTCTGATGAGGCTTCTTGGGCTGCTTGTTGAGGAACAAAATACTTGTCTGATTCACCAGCCAATTCTAAGGCTTGCCGCATTGCGACATTAACCCAATCGACGAGGCGTGCCTGCGAACGAAAATTGCGCGTTAACGTAAGAGGGATAACTCTCACAGAACCAATATATCCATTCTCTAACGCCCTCTCGAAAAGACTAACGTCACTCTCTCTGAATCGATAGATTGACTGCATAGGGTCCCCGACTACGAATAGTGTGCGACCATCACCCTCAGACCATCCATCAGTAAGTCGAGACACCAATTCAAACTGACTGTTTGAGGTGTCTTGAAACTCATCAATTAATAAATGCTGGATCCGATAGTCTAAAGATAATGCAAGATCTGTCGGATCTTCATCATCTCCAAGCGCCCTTAACGCAGCCATAGAATAAGTTGCAAAATCCGTAAGACCTTGTTGTTCACTAAGCAGCATAAGATGTGCTGCTGCGGACTTCATTACACCGCTTAACGCATCTATTAATTTCCATTCTTCTTCTCTAAGAATTTCAACTGGCAAAAAAGAAACCTCTACTAACTCAGGGCACTTTTGTTGCAGTAATGCAACTATGTCTTTCCACCGAGATTTCATACTTGCCGCCTCGGGGAAAGCTTTAGCCAAGGGAAATCCCTCGCGAATGGTTACAGTCTTTCGCCAAGTCCCTTGCCCATTGTTAGTTAAGAACAAAGCTCCGAAACTTTGCCAAATAGCAAGATTTTCTAGGTTTGGAGATGGAAAGGATTTATCTGCGACTTCAAGCTCTTTTTTCTTATGTTGGCTTGAATACAGCAACAATGACAACATTTCAGCTCTAATTTCGGCGGTCAATCTCTTATCTATCTTCTCTAATAATCTAGATACAAACTTTGAATAAAGATTCTGTGATGACTTCTGATTGTGGCTACTTGAGACATGAGATAACCATTGCTCTCTCTTAGCAAGCATCACTGAAAGAAGGTTTTCTAATTTACTCCAGTTGTTGTCAAAATAGTCTAGCAGTGCAATGACTGGTTTTTTATATTTTGCTTCCTTAACCCCCAGTAATGCATTTCGCGCTGCTTCTTGGTAGAGTAAAGACGGATCCTCGGCTAAGGTAAACGTACCGCCTATCCTTGATGAAATTGGCATCTGGCGAACCAGACTGTGACAGAATGAATCAATTGTCATAATTCGCAGTCGACTTGGGTCTTCAATTAGGTGCCAATTTAATTCGCTATCCCTTGCTACGACTGCCTTGGCTAGTTCACGTGTTCCTTGAAGTTCCCCATTGTAAGATTCATTCTTTTTAGATGCGGACAGCGCATCAATAACTCTAGCCCTCATTTCCTGAGCGGCTTTTCTGGTGAAGGTAATCGCAACTATGAGCTCTGGCACCTCAACTGTAGTGAGCAAACGTAAAATTCTATTTGTTAAAACAGTTGTTTTCCCCGAGCCTGCTGGAGCGCGAATAGCAAATGACTTTAATGGGTCCAGCACACGCTCCCGTATCTGTTGGTCGTTACTGTTACTCACTTGTGCCGGGATCCTCGCTAAGTTCACTTCGCAAGATCTCAGGAATCCGGCAAAACAAAGACTGATCACAATAAAGACATGTTGTATGTGTGTTTTTAGGATTTACCAAAGCAAACCCATCACGAATTTCTAACGCAAGATTTTCAATTTCTATGCGCCAAGAAGCGCAGGCTTCACCCCAATCGCGAAGTTTATCTAATCCCGAAATCCAATTAGGTTGGTCACCGTGAACGTATGCAAAAGCGATATCATCTGCCACCCCCATAGAAAGGAATAGGGCATAAATTGGTAACTGCGGAGACTCCATTCGAGGAATTTTCCATCCACTTGCAGAGCATTTGCCGGTCTTATAATCTATCACAATCACTCGACCGTCTTTCAGGCGGTCAATTCGATCGATTCGAACATTCATTGGGATTCCAAAAACATTAATAGATTCACGCTGCTCTACAGACAGAACTTCAAAGTCGATGGCATCTCGAGACACTTCAAAATCGAGCCATTGAATTAAAAGCTCGGTTAATCTGTTCTTCTCAATCAGGAATATCTCGCGCTCAAGCACTGTTTCATAATATGTCTTCCTGAGCTTCTCCGTTATTATTTTTTCGATAGTTTCTATCCGCTCTCGCACTCCCATAGATCGCAACCTAGCAAAGCTTTTCAGGGTAGTCCAAAGTGCTGCTAATAATTCATGCACCACCATACCTTTCTCTGCTGGACTGGTCCCAAGCTGCATTTCAGGTAACTTAGTAGATCTGAGCCTATGCTTTGCAAATGCACGAAATGCGCATGCAGACTGATCAGCAAAAAATGTTACTCCTGCCTTGACAGGCTCAGCTATTGGCAGAGGAGGTCCCGAGATATCTTCGTAAGATTCTAAATCCACGGCATTAATTTTCCAGCGGCTATGGCGAAAAGATTCAATATTATCTACCGTAGCTTCTTCTAAAGTTGGAAAGAGGGCTGCTGGTGACAAACGTGAATCTCCTTCTAAGTTAGTGAAACTAACATGGTGCTCTATGGCAAAGAAGCCAATCACGCCTTGACGGTTACACATGTCTTTCACTGTAGCTAGAGGATCAGTAAATGGCATTCGTGCCTTGCGTTGCAAATCTATAGGCAGCAATGAAGAAAATTTACTACGAGAAGAAAAGGTCTCACTATCAGCTTTTAATACCCAAACATGTGTGGGCTCAATTAGACAAGCTTCGGTGGCTGAAACCAAGAAAATACCATCTTTAGGAGGAATCGCACTTAGGCATTTTTTTTCGACTTTTTGTTTTAAGGCTTTATATAATTCAAGACGTCTTAAAGGTTTCGCCAAGGTGTCTAATTGAATAAGCTCATTGCAGCAACTACCGAAACTGTCGAATAGACGTTTTTCTAAGATCGTACTTACGTTTGAAGAGCCAATCTCCAGAACGCCTAAATACCGATCAACTATGACGAGCCACTCTGCAATTGATAACTTATGAGCGGCTTCAGTTATATTTAAAACGACATACTCCAAAATTTTCAGCAATTCTGGACATTCCCCAGATTGGCTTAGATTTTCAATCACCATCCGCAGATCAATTTCGAACCGATTATCATTACGTAGCTTTTCATCCAACAGTACCCGTGCTTGACGCTCATCTGTAGCCCCTTTTAGTTGCGGATGGCGAATAAACTCACTCAACACGTCCCAACGGGTTACAAGATTCAGATCAAGAGCTAATAATATAATGCGGATAGATGGGTAGATGGCTATCAAATCTGCTTCACCTAAATAGTAACGCGGCTGTGCCTCAGTCAAAGTAGGCCCAAGAATACTTTCACAGCAACGAGAAACTAGTTGATTTGTATTTGCCGTTCTCTCTAAAACTATTACCACGCGCGCATTTTCTGTTTGAGAAATGATTGAATCTGCCCAGGTCAAAGCCCCGCAAAGCTCCAATTCTTGACTTTCAAAAACGTGCGGCACATAAATATCAGGACAGAATACCGCCTGGGGATTGGCCACTGATAGAGGCTCTCCAATCAATCTCGCGACTACCGGTGATGGCGAAAGGAATCCACTAGAAAGAAACGAGTTTGTTTTCATCGTAGAGCGATTTAAACCTGCTAGTACTCGAGCATGGTCAGTTGCCGATAAGTCATTACACAGCCTTTCATATACCCCACACCAACGCGAAAAAAGAATGCTGTCCGACGAAAATGACGCCTGATTAGTTCGAATATCCAAATTCCACGAATGCAAAAGTAGCCATGCTTCACGAGCCAATACTGCAAGTTGAGAAATCGCGTCGACATCATCTTCTGACACAATCAAAATCGCTTTTTTCCAGAGGAATAATTCCTGATTTGGAGTGAGGAGAAAGTGTTCTCTGTTGGCACCTCCAAACACTTCCTGTTCATACCACTCCGCAATAGCATTTTGAAGACTCATAATGTGCGGAGATCGCCAAACAGAGTTACTAAGCTGGGCGCGTTGACTAAGTGCAGCAGATAGAAGGCTCTGACAGCTGCCATTTTCAACTAATATAGAGCTAGTCGTAACCGATAGGCTTTCGAATCGTTTTAAATACAACTTTGTTCCCTATAATTTTGGTCCTTTGAAATGATTCAGCCAGACATCAAAATCGTCTGTAAAGGAAAACAGTGATCACTTTCTGGCTTCATGTTTGGCCCGAATGAACTCAGCTTGGTCCATATGTAACAGATCTGATATTTTTCTTACGTAATATTCCTCGTATTTATCAACTCTCCCATCCGCATAGGCCACCTTCCATAGCAAAACTAAAAGCTGATACCGTTTTTCACGGCTCAATTTTTCATTAATAACTGAGGTGAAATCGTAAAGTGAGATGGAGTCCGTGACAGTTTTATCAGCAGCCACCATTATGCTCTCAACTTCATCGGCGGTTAATGCGGTCACTTGTAAAACTGCGTTAACAATAGCTGTTGATTCGCTTTCGTCCACCTCATTATCGGAGCGGGATATCTCTATCAATAGGGCTGCTAAAGATAATGCCAACTCTCTATCAAATGCCTCGGAAGTATCTTCTCTCTCGGTCTTTTGGAAAAAATTCTTTAAAATGTTCAACATAGCTCGTACCGCCTGATTTAATCATCGAAATAAAATAAGTTATGATAACTATCTTAAAGATTTTCAGCCTGTCTAGATAGCTCAACAATTAATTTCTTACAACAGAGAACGCGTAAATGGTACGAATCTTCATTCAAGCTCAACTAGCGGTCGGTATTGTGGTGGACCTTCCCACAGATAAAGCGCACCACGTTCGAAATGTACTCAGGCTTGAGCCAGGCGCTAGAGTAATCCTGTTTAATCAAGATGGTGAATCCTATGAGTCCTCTTTGACCGACGTCTCACGGAGCGTCGTGTCCGCGTTGCCTAACAGCCGAGTCTTATCCGATGCCGAGTCATCAGTAATCACAATACTAGTGCAAGGTATTTCAAGAGGAGACCGGATGGATTACACCTTACAGAAAGCTGTTGAACTGGGAGTGAACCATATTATCCCTGTTTATACCGCCAGAAGCGCCCGTCGGCTTGATGAAACAAGAAAAGTCCGCAAGTTAGAACACTGGAAGGGCGTCGTGCAACATGCGACTGAACAGTCAGGTCGCAACATAGTTCCAACAATCGACCCCATACAAGAACTCAAAGAAAATGTGATAGCGCTAGTCGGCTTAAATGCCTATGTACTGGATCCGCTTGGTAAGACACCTCTTTCAAAACAAAAACCAAGCGGCAATAAAATTGCAATCATCGCCGGACCCGAAGGAGGCTTCGATGGCAATGAGATTCATCAACTGTCGCAACGATATGGCGCTGTATCAGTATCGCTTGGCCCACGAACCTTACGGACAGAAACTGCTGCAGTATGCGCGTTGAGCGTTATACAGGCGCTCTGGGGAGACCTCGGCTAATTAAATCAATCGTACAACCCTCGTCATCCATTGCCGATACGCCAAATTTTCACCTATACTACCTAGCATACGGCAGTAATAATGCGACATTGGGACCCTTGAGCAAGCACTGGTTAAAGCTCGCATCATCGGAAATACCGTCTGTGCTTTTTGAAAATATCAGGTTGCCGTGCTGCGGTGAGACGAAGCTCAATTGATCTAGGTATCTGGAATGAATGATAAACCAAGTATTCGTAAACCATGGGGGGGACGTTTTAATAGTCCTACCGACGCTTTCGTTGAAAGCTTTACTGCGTCGGTGACTTTTGATCAGCGACTAGCTATGTGTGATATTCGCGGCTCGATTGCTCATGTCACGATGCTAAGTGAGACTGGCATCATTACCGAAGATGAGAAGAAGCTTATTATTGATGGATTGGAAGCAATCAAAAGTATCATTAAAGCTGGCGACTTTACTTGGTCGATAGCTCTTGAAGATGTTCACATGAATATAGAGCATGCTCTTGTCGAGGCTATTGGAGAAGTCGGAAAGAAACTGCATACCGCGCGGTCAAGAAACGATCAGATTGCTACAGATATTCGTCTGTATTTACGAGCGCAAACTGAAATCTTTCAGTCGCGTCTCCTAGAACTAATGACAGAACTCATCGAGCTCGCAGAACGAGAAGCTGCTACGCTAATGCCAGGCTATACTCACCTGCAAGCTGCTCAGCCGATTACTTTTGGCCACCACATGCTAGCGTGGTTTGAAATGTTAATTAGAGATTACTCTCGATTTTCAGATTGTAAAAAAAGACTCAACTCCCTGCCATTGGGAGCTGGGGCGTTAGCGGGGACAACCTTTCCCATTAATCGCCAACGGGTCGCCGAACTCCTAAAATTTGATACAGTAGCTGAAAACTCACTGGATGCCGTCAGTGACCGAGATTTTGCCTTAGAATTCTCCTCTGTAGCATCTATATTAATGATTCACTATTCTAGGATGGCTGAGGAGTTAGTGTTATGGAACTCGCAGGCTTTCGCTTTTGTCGAAATAGATGATGCCTTCTGCACAGGGTCTTCGATGATGCCACAGAAAAAAAATCCCGATGTACCTGAACTCCTTAGAGGGAAATCTGGTCGCGTGGTAGGTAATCTGATGGCCTTACTTACTTTAATGAAGTCGCAACCTCTTGCCTACAATAAAGACAATCAGGAGGACAAAGAACCAATTTTCGACACAATTGATACCATCAACGACTGTACACGTGCGCTCACAGAGTTGATACCTTCGTTAAGAACTAAAAAAGATCACATGAGGGCGGCGGCGGCACATGGTTTTATCGCCGCCACTGATTTGGCGGACCACCTTGTTCGACTGGGCCTACCTTTTAGAGATGCCCATGAAGTGGTAGGGAAAGCCGTCAATTTAGCCCTTAGCAAGGACTGCCAGCTGCACGAATTGTCTTTAGCTGAGTTTAGAACCTTTGATAAGCGTTTAGATGAAAGCGTCTATAATATTCTTGATATGGATAATGCTCTAGATAGCAGAAAGCACTGGGGCGGAACTGCGCCATTGGCTGTGCGTGAGGCTTGCGCTCGGGCAAGAAATCGGCTGAAGGATCTCGACTACTAAGGGTTCTGCTAATGACTAAAACACGGCTCTTCAAGTTTTTAGCCAGTTTCATATTGATAGTCGTTTTTATCGGCTGTGCAACTATGCTAACTAACCCAAACAACTATAAAAACTTTATAGCTGCCAAATTTAACAGCGAAACGGGATACCAGCTTCACTTAACTGGAGATATAGAGCTTTCGTGGTGGCCCAATATTACAGGCTTAGTCAATAACATCTCTATTGGCAACAGTTCTGATAATAAAACTTGGTTTGTAGCTGAAAAATTGTCTTTCTCCACCGATTCCGCTGAACTAGTGAAAAACCATGGTGTACCTAATGTTATTCAGCTTTCGGCTACTGATGGGGTATTAAACGGATTTGATGTTGTAGGTATTCTTAATGTTTTGGAGCGCATTATTGAGTGTAAGTGCCTTTTACCTATTCCTACTTCAGGGGAAACTCGGTTCGAGACTTTAACTGCCAAAGTTTTTATGCAAAACCAAGTCTATACTAATCAAGACTTATACATCCAAGGATCAGGCTTCACTTTAACGGGCGAAGGAACCCTAGCCGACATCAAGAAATCTTCAGTCGATTATGACTTGATACTATATGTCGAGGCAACGTCCGAACAGTCTCAATTGCAAAACAGCAACCTCGGAAATTACACAATTGCGATCCACTGTTATGGAGATCTATCGGATCCTTTATGTACACCAGACTTGAGTACAATAGTCGAACAAATCATCAAAAAAGACAGCAAAAAGAAACTCAAAAAGCTAGAGAAAAAAATAAAAAAAGAGGCCGAAAATTTTTTAAAGGGACTACTACAGTTCTGAAATGAAGAACGCACTAACTCTCTCGGCGCTATTCAGAAACATAGAGTTTATAGTCATTCTAATAGCGATCTCATTGGTCAATGGCGGTGCTCTGGCAAACCAACAGCCTGTTCTGAAGAGCTTCGAGGTAATCGATGGCGCCTATCTTTATAAGTACTCTCAAATGATCAACGCGCGCTCCCAGGATATTTATGCCGTACTTAGCGAACATAACAAAATATCCCAATTGAATCCAAACGTACAAGCTAGCGCTGTCATCAGTCGAGATGGCGACACATTGAAAAGACTGCTCAGGATTAAACAGTGCATCTTTTTTTTCTGCTTCAAGATGAAATTAGTCGAGCGTATCGTTGAAACCAGAAATGAAATAAAAAGTACGATTCTGCCTGAAGAGAGCGATTTTTCAGGAGGGTTTTCACATTGGCGATTGGATAGTATCGGACCAAGAAAAACCATGCTTACTTTAAGCGCAAGACAAAAGCCCAACTTCTGGATCCCACCAATAATAGGTGCACCCATCATTCGATCTGTACTAAAAGAACAACTCGGAATAACTTTCAACTCGATCCGCCTAGTAGCCCAAAAAAAAGCGAAAAAAAATAAAAAATGGACAAGCGACTCTCTTTCTCGCAGAAATTAATCGACTGGCATCAAGTTCATGGTCGACATGACTTGCCATGGCAGACTGATCAAACCGCTTATCGTGTTTGGATTTCCGAAATTATGCTGCAACAAACCCAGGTAGCTACTGTAATTCCATATTTCAACAAATTTATCCTGAACTTTCCAACAATTAAGTCTCTTGCCTCGGCAGGGGAGGATGACGTTCTGAGACTTTGGACGGGACTAGGATATTACTCTCGAGCAAGAAATCTAATGAAAACCGCTCACCTAATTCAAACACTTCATGATGGAAAATTCCCGAAAAACATTGATCTTCTGATTGCCTGCCCTGGCATAGGGCGCTCGACTGCCGGTGCTATAATTTCTTTAGCTTTCGAGGCAAAGGCAGCAATCTTGGATGGGAATGTTAAACGTGTTCTAGCACGTTATCATGGGATCCGAGGTTGGCCCGGACATGGGAAGATCGAGAAAAAATTCTGGGCTGTCGCCGAAGCCTCACTTCCTGACAAGAACTATCGCACTTATTCGCAAAGCCTTATGGACCTTGGAGCTACTTTATGTATTCGTGCCAAGCCTGAGTGCCTACGATGTCCCTTACGAAAAGGATGTTACGCGTTCAAACACGACGTGATCACCGAGCTCCCAGGGAAAAAACCTCGTCAAAACATTAAAAGACAAAATTTCTTTTTTATTATCATAATAAATCAATTAGGTGACATACTGCTGCAAAAGCAACCTGAAAAAGGTGTGTGGGGCGGCCTATGGAGCTTTCCGAAGGCTACGGATAAGAAAGACTGTGATATTTTCCTCAACGATTTATTTTCGGTTAAGTGGCAACGAGTGAAAGAGATGGACTCCTTTCAACATCGCCTTACTCATTTAGAATTCCGAATCACTCCTCTTTTGTTTAGCTCATCCGCAACCAGGAAAGAAACCGTGCTTACAGATAACCTAACGTGGCATAAAATCCACAAAAAAATATCTGTGGGTCTACCTGCTCCGGTAAAAAATCTGATCCTAGAAGTCGCAAAAGTGAATAGTCATTAGGGAACTGCTATAATGAACGATATGAGTACAGTACAGTGCGTAAAATTAGACCGGGAAGGCGAAGCTCTATCGCGAGCGCCATACCCCGGTGAATTGGGACAGCGAATATTGGCTGGCGTCTGTAAAGAAGCATGGCAGGGCTGGCTAGGCCACCAAACCATGCTCATCAATGAAAACCGATTGACGCCTATCGAGGCTAAAGATCGAAAGTTTTTAGAAACTGAAATGGAAAAATACTTCTTTGGGGAAGGCTCAGAAGCCCCTAAAGACTTCATCCAACCTAAATAACAAAAAAGACACTATATGAACAACCTGTATAAGTTCGGATTTCCAGGACCGCGGGTTGGAGTACTAACTGTCACAGAGCGTCCGTAAGATTTGTAGAAAAATATCGTGTGGTGGAAGAGACAGATCAGTTAGTACAATCGCTAGAGATAGAGGACGACCGGCACGATCATACCCTAACTATGACTCGCTATTTTAATCGTAAGGAAAAATAGTATAGCCGTCGACGAGGCGTAACATTCTGTCCTGCGAACCAGCGCGGACAGAATGTTATACAACTTAATTTAGCCGATTAGCTTCAGCCCCATAATCACAAGCAATATAAGCTGCACGCTGTAAAGTGTTGCTCTCAATAGAACCGGATAAAAGGATGTGGAGATTAAATGGGCTACGGATTGCCCTATTCTGCAGTATAAAAATATTACAGCTAACCCATTGATGACTTCCGTGTTCCCTAAAAATACTGCTAGTAGCATTATACCGAGAGCAGGAGCTAAATTTTCAAGTGTGTTGCCCAGAGCACGAGTTGCGCGCAAACCGAAGTCGCTGAGAGCGCAATCGCCCAAAGCACCAGGTACACGATGACTTGAATAGTATCCATTTAAATCTATTTTGAAACATTTAATTACTATATGTCTGCTTAATAACGGGAATTATGTGTGGTTGCGATCTTTTATAGTGTCTCTATTTTTATTGATTCAGTCGTAGTTCCTTAATCGCGTCAGCTTGACCTCGACTTACTATTGTATATTTGCATTGACTATCTCTTTTTAGTTTATGATTTTTTTTGTTAAGGGCTTTCGCGATCTGATCGTTCTTTTTTGTGGCCGAGTGAAGGGGCTCCACAGAGCCACATATCTTTATTTCACTTGATTCCTGTGCTAAGGACCGCTCTAAATTTAGTCGCTACTCCATCAATCAAAGTAGCAGTATCCAAAAACCTGAGACCATCATTAAGATTGCGGGTATTGTAGCGATATAACCAGAAAGAACCCGCTCGAAAAGCATAAAAAAGCATAATGCACTCATCGTCAAAAGACTCATCGTGCCGCCCGCAAACATTAATAACATCAGCATCCAACAGCAACCAACGCAATATAAGCCATGTCTAGCTCCCATTACGGAAGCACCCAACAAACCATCACGCCAGTTCCCTATGAAAAACCCCAACGGGCTCTGGCAGTGCCTAAGGCACATTTCCTTCATCGGACTTAGTTGATAGAGTCCCGCAAGGATCAACAACAGGCCGGCTAAAATAACCTTTAAAGAAAAAGAGCCTGCCTGAAGATATCCCATTATATTCGCTAGATACTGTAGACATGCCGCCATAAGGGCAAATACAAACCACACAAACAGATAGCCGGAGAAAAAGAGTAAACTGGCCCGATTAGTTTGAGTCCCCTTATACACCTGACGAAATACTATCCCTGTTGGTAAAACAACGGGGACCATCATGGCGATCATCATCACCATCCACATGCTCGCTGTAACTGTGAGGTAAGTCGTCATATCTGTAGGGTGCATCATTACATGCATAAAGAACTTATCGACGTCTAACTCGCCGCCGCTCCACGATATTGAAGGCATCGTCAGAATCCACCATGACACAGCGGTAAGACTTATAAGGACAAACCATGTCAGTAGATTTTGAATACGATAATAAAGACGCATCCTATCGTCTCAACTCAAGCAACCTCTCCTGACCAGTCAAATGGCGCGAAATGTCCATTAGTGCTCTCGGTATTATCTTCCCAATGAATACCAAACGCGCTGATGACATTGCGTATCGCAGTTGCGAGGTTAAGACGCTTATTGACTGGGTGCGAAGTGTTATCAAGCGCAACACACTCGCCAGGGATAGAAAAACTCTCAACACCTTCAATAGATTGGTCTAACAAGTCACCTATTTTTACACTGACATTATTCCCATCCCTAACAAACTCGATAGGATGTCTTTCAACGCCACGAAAATCACTAATCATTGGAGCAAACATTCCGACTCCTTGATCTGCAGGGGTCGTACATAACGCAACTATTGCATCTACTTGCGCATCAGATGCTGAGGAGTCAACGACTAGTCCGCCAATCCATCCACCTTCTGACATTATAGCCTTCGACTGCGCAAACATAGTCCAGCGGACACCATTTAATGACACGCCTGCGTAGGAGCCAACTGTCGTAGAAAAAGCTAACGCTACTTTACAAAAGTCGTACGTCGCAGCTGTAGTAGAGTTCTTCGGTATGCAAGGACATAGAAAATCACAACTGCAGGCTTCCATATACTCCCCAGACATATTCCATTTTTGTGCCATTTTATATCCCCTCAAATAAACGACATGAATCGTCTATTAAACTACACGATAATTAGGCAACAAACAAAGCTCAACTAACGACTTGAATACTTGAGAGGGCACTCGGTAGCTCGAAATACACAAGTAATAAAATATTTAGAACTATGAACGCTAATGACAGTCGTGTTAAAATATCAAAATCGAGAAGCTTAGTCTGTTACGTAAAACTCATCAGCTAATCCGCTGGGGGGAATTACGCCAAAGTACTCGAATGGCCTGGTAGCTCAGTCGGTAGAGCAGTGGACTGAAAATCCTCGTGTCGGTAGTTCGAATCTACCCCAGGCCACCACTCTCTCTATCTAATCAATAACTTAGAAACTCTACCGACGAGTTTCGTCCACTGCGTTAGGCCGAAATGAGCCACCTGGCCTCACTTCTGACCTTCGTATGACCTACATTTTTTCACCATGCATCGCGTTACTTAATCTTATGAGGAACGCGAGATGCACAGACAGATTACCAAGAAAGTTAATGACAAGCAGAATACCAAAAGCAGAAGTAGACTTTTCATTTAATATGAATTTAAGGGTTTCCCAGTTAGATATTTATGCAAGTTAGTTTCATAATGAAGTGGTTCGCAACTATCATAAAGTCCAGCGTCGTTACCTTCTTCGTAAACTTCCTCAACATTAAAAGTACCTTTGTCCTTAAGCTCATGCATGCTTTGGCCGCGTTGATAGATATCCCACAGCCTAACCGGTAACACCCTTTGGCAAATCTCCTCGTGGTGTTTTCTCTCAAGAACCCAATCACCCATAGCATTTCGTTCTTGAGCAAAGCCCCACAACAAAGAATTCAGATAGGTAAAGAAAAAAACCGCCTCCTCGGGCGAGAAAAGACCAAGTTGAGGATCTTTGAAGACTGTTTTATATAGGGTTATTGTTAGTCTGTTCTAGACTAGCCGCAGGGGTTAAGTTTCTTCTTGGATTGCGCGTAACTGAGCCATTTCCTTTTCTAGTTCATTGATCCGACGATCTTTGGGGTTAGATAACATAACTCCTGTCATTTCATCCGCTTTCATGCGGTAACGCTTTTCGCCCGGTGGGGAGGCGGTAATCTCATCGTTCGTGTCTCCCCAACTCCCCATGTAGGGCAAATCGTCTGATGGCGCGGGTTTCACCCATTGTTCACAGAAATCCTTATATGGCTGCCCTCTGCGTTTGCGCTCCTCTCTTTCTTGCTGCCGTGCGAGAATCGACGCCGAATCATCAAGTATGAGTGTTTGTGGGTCAATTATGATCTTATAGATCTCCTGTGCTAGAGAAACACTAAGTAATTCATCTTCTACATCTTTCAACACTTGAAAGGGTTCGCGCTCAAGTACGTCACCATAACCCCCACCAGCGCCTTGGCAAATCATGTATATTTCGCCTTCCGCACACGGCTCATAACTCATTGCCGCTTGTTGAACAATATAGTCAGCACCAGGTATTTCTTGAGCATTGTCGCTAGTGAAGAAGAGAAAGCAATGTTAGGCATTGCCGACAACGCCACATCAGATAGTCGATTGGGCTGTCAAATATCAGTTTCAGATAATTTAGATGGCCTACGAGTGTATCTACCTGTCGCGCAGCATTGAAAAATAACCAACGATAGTTACATTAAAAAATTTTTCTGGCCCAGCCCAACCTTTCTTAAGCGTAGCCATCGCGATGATGTCTATAATGACTCCAGCTATTTGCCATTGTCTATAAACGCCCTCAGACACGGCAACCGGCGTCCTTCTTTTTCACCTAATGTGTCACAAATTTGATCCCGCTGCCTGCTTTCATCGTATATAAGAATTAAAGTTAAAAATATTCAGACCTTCAATCACCAGCTCTTACCTGAAGTGTTTTTAATTTAACGAGTCTTTGAAAATTAGGGGAGTAGATATTTAATGAATAAATCCTTAGAAAAAACTTTACAAGATGCTGATGTTAGTCTCAGCGTACTTCAAGCTCTTGCTGACAACAGCTTTGATTCTGTTCTTGTCACCGATGCGACCAAAGCGGGAAAAATTATCTACGCGAATAAGTCATTCAGCAAATTGACAGGCTATACACAATCAGAAGTGATTGGTAAAACTCCAAGAATTTTACAGGGTCCCGCAACTGATAAGAAAGTTGTAGGGCGTCTAAGGGAAGCACTAATAAAAGATAAAAAATTTGAAGGGAAAGCTATTAACTACAAAAAAAATGGAACTCCTTTTATTATGTATTGGAGAGTTGTTCCTGCACGAGTTGGGAAAAACACAAAAGTGTGGATCGCAATCCAACGCGAAGGGGTGTCAGTCGAATAAGATAAAAATTTGGGCCTAGCAATTTTTGAAAATCATCTTTTATTATGGTTTCCTATTGAGCTTCAAGTTGACCAAGCTCAATGCTATTAGTCCACTGACTATTAATGACATGCCCAACCACTCAAAGAGGTCGGGTGTTTCTCCGAAATAGAAAGCTGACGTAACCATAGCAATAGGCGGGGCTGCTAAAGTCGAAAGGCTAGCAGTACCTGCATCCAAATTGTTGAGTGCGTACATCCAGAGCATCGAGCCTAAAGCTGTAACACCGACAGACACAAAACCTAACGACAAAACAAAACGGCTTGACCAGACGATCGGGTCCTCGGAGGCAAACCAAGAAATAGCCATGAGAGGGATGCATCCGAAAGCCATTTGCCAAGCCGTCATTGACAGCAAGTCCATTCTCTCTCGGCTTTGAAGTTGCTTAACCATGACGGCTCCTATGGCCCACACTATTCCCGCAGCTACGGCTAAAAGACTACTTTTGAAGCCTCCAGTTAAGACCCAAGGTTTAACGATTGCGATCAATCCAAAGGCTGCCAATATGACGGCGCCCCACTGGGCGTGCCGAACTTTTTCGTTCAGAAGTAGCCAAGCAAATACTAAGGTAAAAAACGGCATGGTATAAACCATAAAAGCTACCCGCCCCGCGCTACCTTCAGCCACAGCCCATGTAGAAAGGCTGAATAGCAAGCTAGTATGCACAAAACCCAAAACCATCAACTCGCACCACCTAGTTGGCCGCAGAGAACGACCTGTGAGAGGCAACAGTGCTAACAAGCATAATGCGCTAACGCCAAGCCGCAGGGCCGTAAATTTAAATGGTGGGGCATCAATAAGGCCTACTTTAAGAATGGTCCAACCATAGCCCCATAAAATAGACATCACGAAAATTGCCGCAAGCGGCTTGCCTTTTAACTGCAACGGTGGGGCCCTCGATTATCCACTAAAGCATCATAGACGCTAGCGAATATCTGTGTAGTGGTGATCAATTAGCACCGCATGGTACATCAAAAGGTCAATGAGTAATGTAGTTAGAAAATTTAATCACTGACATAAAGGCCAAACTTTATACCAACTACGACATCGTAATCGCTGCTCGCAAGCGGGTAGCTGTGTGGCGTACTTGGCCGCTACTCGCGCAACCTTGTCGGAAACTGATAACAAGCCAGGCTTCTTATGTTGATTACCGCGCTTGTACCCTCCATGACCTTCATGATACGCAAGATACAACTCTTTCGCGTTCCATTTAGAAATACCCAGACGTGTATGTGTGCGATGGTTGTACCATCCAATAAAATCTAGAGCATCCTCCATATCAGTCCGATTTCTAAACAGAGCCCCTCTTTCACTTTCATATTCACTCCACACGGGGTTTTGTGCTTGAGCATAGCCTTTAGCTGATGACCCACGGCCTATCGGCACAAATAAGAACCACTTGAATGGCGGTTTCGCATGACTCCGAAAGCTAGATTCCTGCTTCACAAACGACATCAGTATATGCTTTGGAGTTCCCCATTCTTTTTGCGAGTCCTGAGCATAATCAAACCATTTAGGATACTCGTCAAAAATCCTACAGATATTCCCTTGCTCTTTAGGAGGAACGATTGCACACGCAACCATCGCCGGAAGCAAAAAAAGCCCTATCAGCACTTTGGTTAAATAGGTACGCAGACACGCCATCACTTCAAAAACAAGATTCATTCAAAACTCCGGTATTCCCGAAAATTCCACTGCTCGACCCTTCATGAAAGCATCTACTGCTTCATTGTTCAGCGCACCGCCCATCAATTTCCGATAGACCTCGATTTCTCTGTCATGGCATTCTCGCCCCAACTGATGTTTTCCTGAGGCAAGCATCAATTTCTTAGTCTCGACAAGCGATAAGATCGGGTTTTTACTAATTTTCTCAGCTAGTGCCGTCGCCTCGACTTGTAATTCGCTAGGCTCTGAGAGCTTCCATACGTAGCCAAATTTGAGGGCCTCATCTGCGCTAATCCATCCCCCCGAGAACAGTGTATATGCTGCATTTTGCCAACCCATTTGCGACACAAACAAACCGCTGCTTCCGGCCTCTGGAGCCAAGCCAAGCTGGGGAAATGGTGTCCGCAGTCTTGCATCACGCGACATAAAAACAATATCGCAATAAGCTAACAGTGTCATCCCAATGCCAACGGCAAGCCCATTAACAGCACCAATGAGCGGTTTACTGAAGTCAGACAAAGAACTTAAGAAATCGGGAAAGACGTGTTTCTTAACCTTTCCATCAAGAATTAACTGCATATCGTAAAGATCTTGGCCAGCTGAGAACGCCGATCCTTCCCCAGTCAACACGACAACTGCCACCTCCGATGAGGCATCAGCTTGCAGTAAGGCATCTCTCACCTCGGCGAACTGCAGGTTATCAAACGCATTAAGTTTATCAGGACGATTGAATGAAATTTTTCTTACTCGTCCCAAGTTCTCAATTTTCAAGCTCATAACGGTCGCCCCTTTCTAATTCCTGACATCATCGAATAGATCCATGAGATCTGCATTGCCCCCAAGATCTTCAACCTGATCACCAGAGTCGATGGCGGCGAAAAGCATCTTATCGATAATCTTGGTAACTTTTCGTGTAGCAGTACTATCAAATTTTCTATCTGTATGATTATCGAACCAGTGTGCCGCCCCAGCTAAACCGACAAACTCGACCTCTCCACCCGAACGAGATAAATTGTCAGCTTTAGCCTCACATTCAGATGCACTGGTGATGCGATCTTTCAACCCATGAAAAATTATTGCCTCCGTCGAATTAGGGAAACCTTTATTTGCAGATATACTCCCCGCACCACAGTAAGGGTAAAAGAGGAAAGCTGCTTTAAAGTTATCCTCTTCTAAACTGACGTTAGCTGTTAGATTTGGTGGTCGGTCACCAGATGCCACTAAGGATAAAAAATCAGAAGCGCTCCAGCCACCATGAGACCAACCCATAAGGATAGTTTTTGTCTCATCAATGTCCGATCGAGACCAAATACTTGGTAAAATAGCCATTAAATCGCCAGCACGCTCGCTCCCTTGCATCAACGTACCGGCACAAACCTCATTAAGCATCTTTCGTCTATCTCGAATTCTACGAACGGCAAAGCTGTCTACGTGAAGAACTGCAAAACCCTTTTTACGCAGTCGCTTTTTCCACACACTGTGATGTGGGTGCCAGCTCATACAACCTGGCAACAGGATTGCTAACGGATGTGGACCAGCACCTCTGGGCAACTTCAACTCAGAGAAAGAGGCTACAACTTGGGAGTACGCGACTGGCTCCTCTCGCCCATGGACGCTCGAGGCAATGACTAAAAAAACAAATCCCAACAGGAAAAATCTATTAAAAGGGCTTACACGCATTTAAGTCGGAACTCCAGATAGACGCATCAAAATTTACCCATGTTCACAGGTTAGCATAGTATAGTCATATCGTTTTCAAGGACGCACAGTTAAAACGTCCAAATTTTAAGAGCATCTATTTATGTCGAACACAGCTAACTGGTATTTTGATTTCATTTCACCTTATGCTTATTTCCAGTTCAAGCATTTTCATTGTCTGCCCTCCTCGCTCAATGTCACTCTGCGCCCCATCTTGTTCGCGGGTCTTTTAGGTCACTGGGAAACAAAAGGACCGGCAGAAGTGCCAGCAAAGCGAATTCAAACGTACCAGTACTGTGATTGGTATTCAAAGCGCATAGGACTTCCTTTTAAAACGCCACCAGCGCACCCTTTTAACCCATTAAAGATATTAAGGCTGGCAATCGCGCTAAATTGTTCAATGAAAGCTGTTGGCGCAATCTTTGATTACGTCTGGGGGCAAGGAGGCGATACGCACTCCGAAGAAGGCTTCAAATCACTGTGTGATAAAATGGCACTTAAGGACGTCCCGACTTTAATAGGCTCTAAAGACGTCAAAATCAAATTGCGTGAAAATACCACACAAGCCATCAAGGCAGGAGTTTATGGCGTCCCCACATTTCATTACGAAGGAGACCTGTTTTGGGGGTTCGATGCCACCGAAATGTTTCTTGAACGAATCAAGGACCCATCTTTACTCACTCAGCCTGAAATGATTCGGCTTGCCGATCTTCCGACAGCAAAAGAACGAAAAAACTTAGCTGTAAAGGCGGAGAGTTAATTGGTCAAGCGAATGACAAAATTACAGCGGGAAATGTTTCTTGAGAGGCCTTATCTTGCTGTCATAGGTATTGAAGAGCCGGGTTTATCACCCAGAGTCGTTCCTCTCTGGTATGACTATAAGCCATCAACTGGATTCAGTATCATTGTTAAAAAGAAATCTAAGAAACTTCTACTACTCCAAGCAGCAAAACGATTCTCTCTTTGTATTCAAGAACCCCAACCTCCCTATAAACATGTAAGTGCACAAGGACCTATCATTGAGATACGCGACTGCGTGGACCACGTTGACTTGCTAGCTGTAGCCACCAAGTATTTAGGTGTCGAAGAAGCACAAAGGTTTCTTCAAGGCCGAGCACCCTCTGACTCGCTAATTCTAATTATGGATCCCAAAAAATGGGTCACAGCCGATTACTCATGATGCTGTGACCTCATTAAATTTTCACATATCTTTCACGTCTTTCGTGATAGATTTAACGGGTAAAAACTGATGGCCAGGGGAGGTGTGTTATCGAATAGAAAAACTAAAAACAGAATAGGAGCTATTATGGAAAGGCTTAAAATAAGTACTTTTTTGCTTTTTGTCATGACACTTTTTGCGTCACTGACAGTAAGCGCGTTTACTGCTGAAGATCACATTTCTTGGATAAAAACCAACCAAACAGCTGCCCCTCAATTTGTGGATGGGGACGTTATCACATTTGATAAAGCTGATCTCATCCGACCTTTTATCCCCGCTGAACAGCAGGCAGACCTAATTTTCCCTGGGATGGAAATGGTAATTAAAGATGCTGGGGATCTCAGTCCGGCAGATGCATTTAAAGTCGCAACGAAAAAACACTATGGTAGTGCAACAATAGCCGCCAATGGTGCTATTGAAAACTACCAAGCGGGGCTCCCGTTTGACCCTACAAAGTTCAAAGCAGGCAGCAAAGAAGACGGCTGGAAAATGGCTTGGAACTGGACATTTCGCTGGAATAACGACGGCTTAAAAATCAATGAAGTTCATTGGGCCTGGGTACGTCAAGGTGGCGACCATGCGAAACACGAAATCATGTCTACAGGCAACGGGAAATATGCTAAATTTTATGAAGGTGGCGGTACCTTCGAACGTGTACTAGCTGGCCCTTACCAACGTGTCATCATGTCTCATAGAGCAGACTTACCAGAGTCTGGCTATAGAATGAATGCAGGGAAAGGCTTCGCTAAAAACACTAATTTCCGAGAATATACTGGTTTTAACTCACCGTTTGATATCGCAGGAACCGCTTTCCTTATCTTACGATACGATGATGTGAATAAAGCTGATGACTCTTGGGCTTATATCCCAAGTCTAAGACGTGTTCGTCGCATCTCAGTTGAAGTGAAATCAGACTCTCTGTTAGGTACAGACCATACATTAGAAGACTTTTACGGATTTAATGGCCGACCAATGGAGCATACTTGGGAGTACGTCGGTGAAGCGAATTTGCTCGCTGTTGTGCGATCACGTCACACGGATACCGTGTTTTATGGTCCAAACGGATGGGCGCCTAAAGACGACTGGGCTCTGAGAAAGGTCGACATATTGAGAATGTACCCTGGACGTTCTAATCATCCATATTCGACGAAATTTATCTATATGGGTAGACAATCAGGTGAGGCATTCTATGCCAATGCCTTCGATAAAGCGGGTGAACTATGGAAGATTTGGCAAATTCAAAAATCTTGGACAGAAGATCCTCAATATGCTGAGCAACAAAGCAAAGCTTTTAAAGGTGACGTGACAAACCCTGGAACACGAGTTCTTAGTTTCCAAAGTATCAACGTTATTGATAAACAAAACAATCGGGGTACATTAGTACCATGTCGCGGAGTAAGCTACCCAGACACCACTATCAAAAAGGTTAAACGTACACATGACGTTAACTATTTGACAGAAGGTCGATAGTAAAAAAGCTAAAGTGCTCGGCGTTGCCGAGCACTTTTTTCACTTGCTCTAAAAGTCGTGGATTTTTCATCTGATAATCCCTATAAAACATATCACCTCCTAGTTTAGACATAGCACTATATTAGGCCTATCTAAAGCTTCCAAAAAAAATCCCGAAACAAGAAGATTCGAGCTACTATAATCAACTTTATGAAAAATCAGAGGAAGTAGCAGCTAATGAAAAAAGTTTATCAAAATGCAAACGAGGCTCTAGCTGGCCTACTTAGTGATGGGATGACTATAGCTTCAGGTGGCTTTGGTCTTTGTGGTATCCCAGAGAATTCCATCGAGACGCTCGCCAACTCGGAAGTGAAAGACCTGACGATAGTAGGGAACAACGCAGGCGTGGATGACTTTGGTATGGGGTTGTTACTGGCGACTCATCAAGTGAAAAAAGTCGTGGCTTCTTACGTGGGAGAGAATAAAGAATTTGAACGGCAAGTCTTGGCAAAAGAGGTGCAGCTTGAGCTAAACCCTCAAGGCACCTTAGCAGAAAGGATCCGTGCGGGCGGTGCGGGAATACCCGCGTTTTATACTAAAACTGCTTTCGGAACAGAGTTGGCAAAAGGAAAAGAAACTAAAGAATTTAATGACGAAAACTACGTTCTTGAAACGGCAATTAAAGCAGATCTCTCATTAGTTAAAGCATGGAAAGGCGACCATGAGGGAAATCTTATTTTCCGCAAAACAGCGCGAAACTTTAACCCCATGATTGCCACATGTGGGGAGATATGTATTGCTGAAGTGGAAGAACTCGTTGAAGTAGGGGAGTTAGATCCCGATCAGATACACACTCCAGGTATATATGTGAATCGAATATTTGAAGGCACTAACTATGTTAAACGAATTGAATTCCCGACCACCTCGGCTAATGCCGGTGGGCCAGGATCACCGAACAGAGAATTGATGGCTAGAAGGGCGGCAAAAGAACTGCACGATGGCTTCTATGTCAATTTAGGTATCGGTATACCGACACTTGTCGCCAACTTCATCGCAGATAACATAAAAGTAACGCTCCAGTCGGAAAATGGTCTTCTCGGAATAGGTCCTTTCCCGGGTGCAAATGAAATAGACGCTGACCTTGTCAATGCTGGGAAACAAACGATAACCTCAATCCCCGGATCAAGTTTTTTTTCTAGTGCTGACTCCTTCGCGATGATCAGAGGTGGGCATATAGATATCTCAATACTTGGAGGCTTAGAAGTCGCTGCAAACGGAGACTTAGCCAACTTCATGGTCCCTGGGAAAATGATCAAAGGCCCTGGTGGCGCAATGGATCTTGTTTCAGGTGTGAAACGGGTAGTTGTTTTACTTGAGCATACGGCTAAAGACGGGAGTCCGAAAATCCTAGATCAGTGCGCTTTGCCTGTTACTGGAAAAAACGTTGTTGACCTCATAATAACGGAACTCTGCGTTTTTGAGGTGCTGCCTGATAATCAAGGGCTTCTCCTTGTAGAATTACAGCCTGGGGTCCAGCTCGAGGAAGTCGTGCAAAAAACTGGCTGTAACTTTAAAACTAAGTCAGACTAGAGCTTATGATGCCCTGATCACAGCGGTAATGGATAAATGTAGCTACCGTTAAAAAGACTACGTAAAAAGGAGCAAAAGAGATGGGAACAAACGCTGATGATCTACAACTAATCGAGGAATTCAAAAAGAATCCTATTGGCCATCATAGTCCTGATTTACAACGATTATTAAACCGTTTCCGGTCTGTTCCGATGGAAAACAAATATTGTCTCGTTGTAATTAAACCGAATCGAGAGTGGCAGCTTGCAAAAACCTCAGGGAAACCTGGGGTCGCTTTAAAACTACTACAGAAAAAATTCACCAGCCAATCCGAAGCCGAATGGTATGTTTTTCGAAAACGCTGGAAAAACCTCACTGGCGAAATATTAAAACCATAGCCATATATTGTCTCTATAAAGAAAGCACGTTAATTACCTACATGTCTACGGTGGTTAAATTGAATAAGGGGAGTGTTTAAAATTGATGAAAATTACAGCCTATGCAGATAGAACAAGTGTCGCACCTGATGAAACTATTAATTTCATGGTCAACTGTAATGCCAAGGAGTTTAAAGCAGACTTTGTAAAGTTAATTTGCGGCGATATGAATCCAGACGGACCTGGCTATCAAGAAAAAGTCATCCGAACTAAAGCAACTGGGACCTACCCGGGCAGAAAGCAGACTATTTATGCCGGTTCATTTGTTCAAATCGAAGACAACGAAAAATTCAATCATCTTGAAAGCTTTACTTTGAAGGCGTTCATTTGGCCAACCACCCCAAATAAAGGGCACCAAACCATTATTGGCAACTGGTCAGAAAAAGATCAAAATGGTATGTCACTGGACATAAGTCCCAATAACAACGGTCTGATGTTAACAATAGGTTCAGGGTCTGATAAAGTTCAGTATGTCGTCTCAGGAAAACCATTTTTGGAAAGAGAGTGGTACTTTGTAGCGGCGACCTATAATGCAGACACCAAGCGAATTACTCTGATTCAAGAGCCTTTGCATTCGCACGCAAAAATACGCGATCGAAGTATTAAAAATGAAAAAGCCAAATTCATCACGCCACCAAAATCAAATCGTCGGATCACTATTGGCGCCCAATTTAAAAGAACAGACAAAGGTCGTACGGTCTGCCAAAACTACTTCAATGGTAAAATTGACAGTCCTCTTATAGCTGCAAGAGCGCTAACAGCCAACCAAATAGAACAACTCAAAACGGGTTACGATAAAATTAGAATGTCCAATGACGTAGTTGCCGCATGGGACTTCTCAACAGATATCTCTTCATTAAAAATTTCTGATATTTCTGGAAACAATATCCATGGGAAAGTTGTCAATATGCCAGTAAAGGCTATGACTGGCTGGAACTGGGATGGGGAAGAAATGAACTGGAAGCACGCGCCGAAACAATATGGTGCGATTCACTTTCACGATGATGATGTTCACGATGCGGGCTGGGAAATAGACGTCTCATTAAGGGTCCCAAAAACTCTGAAAAGTGGTCTTTACGCGATCCGGCTCCGCGCCGGTAAAGATCTGACAGATGAAGACTACGTGCCGTTTGCTGTTCTTCCCCCAAGAGGGAAGGTGACGGCTGATATCTGCTTCATCTTGCCCACCGCGACCTACATGGCATATGCCAATGAGCACATGGGAACCGACTCTCCCATAGCACAGCTACTTGGTGGTCGTCTGGTCGAACACGAAAGACAAGATCTCTACCGTAATGAGCACAGAGAATATGGGGCTAGTTGCTATGACACTCATACCGACGGCTCAGGGGTCTGCTACTCATCGCGACTTCGACCAATATTAAATATGCGACCAAAATATAAAAGCTGGCTGGGTGGAAAAGGCTCTACACTATGGCAATTTAACGCAGACACTCATATTACTAACTGGCTTGAAGCTCAAGGCTATAACTACGATGTTATTACTGATGAAGAACTTCATCACGACGGAGTCTCCGCCTTAGAAAAATACCGAGTGGTCCTGTCGTCCTCTCACCCTGAGTATCATTCCAAAGAAATGTGGGATGCCATGTCGACCTATCAAAAGGGTGGAGGGCGCTTAATGTATCTTGGTGCGAACGGATGGTACTGGCGTATTGCCTTTCATCAAGAAGCCGAAGGTGTCTTAGAAGTCAGGCGAGCAGAAGGGGGCATACGCGGCTGGGAAGCACAAACAGGAGAATATTACCACTCCTTTACCGGAGAATACGGCGGACTGTGGCGACGAAATGGGAGAGCACCTCAAAAAATTGTTGGTACGGGATTCACGGCACAAGGGTTTGATATCTCGTCTTACTACAAAAGGAACCCTGACAGTTTCAAAAAACCAGTCAAATGGATAATGAACGGGGTCAAGGATGACGAGCTCATTGGTAACTTTGGACTTATTGGCGGAGGTGCTGCGGGACTTGAACTCGATCGTGCTGATACAAAACTAGGGACACATCCTGATGCCTATGTTCTCGCATCTTCCGAAGATCACACTGACCTGTACTTAGTCGTTTGTGAAGAGCTCTTGATTAATTATCCCGGACTAGGAGGACAAGAGAACCGTCTCGTTAGAGCAGATCTTGTATTCTATGAAACAGATCAAGGTGGAGGCGTGTTTTCAACCAGTTCTATCGCATGGCCTGGGTCGCTTTCACATAATAATTATGACAACAACGTGTCAAAAATCACGAAAAATGTACTTGATCGCTTTGTCGGAGAGAGCCCTCTGCTAGACTAGACGACCTCACAAAGACTTTTGAGATTTACTTTTCCTTTTTAGGGAAACACTTGTTCTAAGAAAGGTATTGCGGTGCACGGTACTGACACTATAATTACGGCTCCTTCTTAGGAATTCGACCTCCCCTCGAACCTAAGTTGGAACCTCCCCAAAAGAAGCCGAGCCCCAGTGGTTCGGCTTCTTTTATTTCACTAAAACGTTTATTCCAGAACAGAAAAACACTTGTTCTAAAATAATGTTGCATCGCAATATAATATTAGATACAGTAAACGCGTCTGGGAGAATTTGTCCTCCCCACAAGCTCTCAGACTGCCCAATTAGCAATTCGACTCCCCTCGAATCTAACTGGGATTCTCCCTAAACCGGACTTTCATGGTCCGGTTTTTTTTTGTTTGCCCCTAAAGAGACACCCTAGAAACGAGTCGTTTTAAAAGTCATTGCCTAAACTTATTAACCGGCACCGCTCCGCTTTAACAACAACTCACATACCTCTCGCACTGCACCATGCCCCCCGCACCGGGTACAGACGTAATCAGCATTAGCGACAATTTGAGGCAGTGCATCGTTCGGACATGCTGAGAACCCAACTGCGAGGATAGATGCTAAATCGTTAACGTCATCCCCTACAAATGCGACTTCAGACATCTCTATATCCCACTCTTTAACAAGCCCCTCTAAAACCTGCAGTTTATCAGTGACACCAGGGTAATAGCTTTGAATGCTAAGTTTTTCCATGCGGGCGCGAGTCGGGGCATCGTCCTCACCAGTCATCACACAGATTAATACGCCTGTGCTCTCCAAAAGCTGCATTCCTTTCGCGTCTCGAGTGTCAAACTTTTTTAACTCAATACCTTGAGTTCCGTAATACATCCCACCATCAGTAAGAGTACCATCAACGTCCACGACCAAAGCTCGAATCTTGGGTATGAGTATGGCTGAGGGTTGTGTAGCTTTTTTTCTATCAGTCATGAAATTCACGGCTCACTATAAATTAACCGGTCAAGGCTAAACGCTCGCACCAACCCACTGAGGTTAACAAGCATTGAATAATATTGTTTTGCAGTCTAGAGTCTATCATTCAAGACAAGTTTTACGAATAACTATAGATAGCAGGAGGTTTTAGTATGCAAATCATAAAGCGTCGTGAGTCTCAGAAATATGCGTTCGACAATCGGGATGAACCTGCCTTACACGTCATAGAGGGGGAAACATTCCAGGTCGAAACAGACGATGCCCTCTCTGGAATGATCGATGATGACAGCGATGACCCGTTCATCCAAGGATTCGACGGGAAACACTTTTCAGAACTAGCAAAGGCAACTCCAGGTCTATTCAACCCTGTAGTGGGGCCAATTCACATCAAAGGATGCAAGGCAGGCGATGTCCTGGCAGTACATATCGATTGGGTCGATCCGTGGAGATATGGCTTTTCCGGAATTTTGCCGCGTATCGGACCGCTTGGAGACTCTCTTCGATATCAAGATTGCGCAGATGGACACGTACAAGTGATAGAGCATCTAGCTGGTCCCAGCGGATTCACACGCGATGGCACTGCAAAATACTCAGAAAATCTTAGCTGGCCCCTGGAACCCTTTGTAGGGACTTTGGCTACCGCGCCAGAACGCGAGGTGTTCACCTCCGTTCTCGGACAAGGGCCATTCGGTGGAAATATTGACTGTCGAGATATATGTGCGGGACACACAATCTACCTCAATTCCTACAATGATGGGGGGCTCCTTTACATAGGAGATGTTCATGGAGGACAAGGGGATACTGAGTTTACTGGCATCGCTGATGAGACTCGCGCTACAGTGCAATTGTCATGCACCATTATATCCAATAAGCGGAATCCCTGTGTGAGAATAGAAAAGCCAGATAGTATCGTAGCAGTTGGCATCAATTTACCTATGGAACATGCTGTATATGATGCAACGGATAATCTAATGCAGTGGCTCGCTGATGAGTATGACGTCCCACCCAAAGATCTATATATCAGAATGTCATGTGATCCGGCGTTTAGAATCCGTACTTACCAAATGGTTCGGTTACAAACTATTCAGCACGTTGTAGGTGCAGAATACCCTAAGAGTCGTCTTTTTAACGCCATAGATTCTCCGACTAAAGTTAACTCATGAGAATTGGAGTATCTCTACCTATTCGTGAACTCAAGAACGACCTCGCAGCAATAGTAGCGTTTGCACAACTCGCAGAGGAATTAGGCTTCACTCATTTAAGAATACCAGATCAAATACTGAGGCCGAACAACCAACATCTTCATGAACCATTAATATTAATGGGATACCTGGCCGCCCTCACCGAGAAGATCGAACTGGCCCCATCTGTAATCGTCTTACCTTTGAGAGAGACAATTCTCCTCGCAAAACAAACTACGGAAATCGATATATTATCAGGAGGTCGACTTAGACTTGGCATTGGAGTGGGTGGGAGTGAAGAGGAATATCAGTTCGTGGGAGAGGACTATAAAACTCGTGGAAAGAAATGCGACGAACAAATGAGACTACTAAAGGAACTGTGGTGCAAAGAAAGTGTCGCATTTATAGGCGATTGGCACGATATCTCGAAGGCTGGAATTAACCCGCTACCTATACAACGGCCTATACCCATGTGGATCGGCGCGAAGGCATCGCCAAGACAGAGTGTCATTAATAGAATTGGTACCTTATCCGATGGGTGGTTTGTATTATGCAATCCAGAAGAATTTCCAAAACTTAACATGGAAATTAATGATATCGCCAAAAAAAGCGGTCGCGACCCCAGAGAAATTGGCACTGAAGCAGGAGTCGCAGTAGTAGGCCCGCGCGAGCACGAATGGCAAAGCCGAGTGAAAGTGTGGCAAAGCACAGGATTGTCGCACCTATGCATCAGGACCCTAGGAGGAGGGCTTTCTCCAAAGCAACACCTTGAAAAGTTACAGGAAATTTCAACCGAACTCGAAGAAATAAACGCTTATTAACTAATTTAAAGGGAAGAGATTCTTTCGGCTTCTGGTAACTGGAACAAACGTTAAAACGAAACAAGTTAAGAAGCTTGAGCTTCTTACTATTCCCCTAAAAAATTCTCCACTAACTCTAAGAAAGCCGCCAATTGATCATGGTGCACCCAATGCCCGGCACCTGAAAACCCTTTGACCGTAGCGTTAGAAAAGTACTTTGCTCTACCATCTTCCTCAGGGCTGGAAGCCCAGCTTTCTTCGCCGTAAACGAGTAGTGTAGAACAAGCTATCTGTCCCCATAAATTTTCGATTTCTTTACTCGGCATATCGAACGGCGGCCAAGCTCTTACGTAGTTATCGAACTTCCAAGAATACGTGCCATCTTCATTCTGACTGGTCCCATGAACAGTCAAGTGATAAGCCTGCTCTGGAGACAGGTGCTTATTCTCTCCTTGCATACGCCCAAGCGCTTCTTCTACCGAAGCATACCGTCGAGGTAATCGTCCGGCAAAACTTCTTTTCTCCTCGATCCAATCACGCAGTCTCTGGTCATAACTTTTCTTTGCTCTCTCCGCCAGCATCTTAGGAGGAAAGCCCAATCCTTCTATAGCTATTATAGATTTTACCAGGTCCGGAAACAGACCAGCATACCGAAGTGCTATGTTTCCACCTAGAGAATGAGCCAAGATCGTAACCGGCGCGAGCTGCTTTTGATGCACGAGCTGAGCTAAATCATAAATATAGCTTGCCATGTCATAATGACCATCAGGAGACCAGTCACTATCTCCGTGACCTCGTAAATCAGGGGCAATAATGTGCCATTTGTGACGCAAAGACTGTGCCACCCAATCCCAATTCCGACAGTGGTCGCGTCCACCATGAACCAAAAGCAAAGGCGGGCCATCTGGATTCCCCCAGTCGACATAGTGTAAGCGCAGCCTTTGTGAAGAATATCGATGTGAAGTTGGGCCTGGGAACAAATCTTTAGTCAATTAAAAGCTCCTCTCGCATAGAATTATGGTGTTCTCGAATCTGAACTCATTTTTGAGAATGGCTAAGGCCAGACACAATATTGTACGCCATATTTAATGTAGGACAATCGAGACTCAGACGCTTGGCCTCTCTGACTAAGAACCCAAGTGTTTCGTGAACTTCTAACTGTTTTCCCGCCAGAAGATCTTGCAATGCAGATATACGATGCCCTGGAGCCTGGCGCTTGAAATCGTTTCCAATACCCATAACAACAGAAATTGCCATCTCAAGAGAACCTTGAGTAATTGTTGCAACCGGAAATGGAGCTCTATCTAAAAGTACTACCCCGCTCTTATCAGTAACACGGCCAGACTCACGCATAATTTCTGCCGCAAGCTTTGCAAAAAAAGGATTGCTCAGGCTACCTCCCGTGTCTAGCCGAGAGATAACAGCTACTGTCAATAACGCTACCCATCCCACAAATTTAGACCACTCTTCGTTATAGATATCGTCACTCAACTTAGTGGTAATGCCGGCGGCATCGATAACAGAAACTAGAGCCCCTACTTCAGGCCAACCACCACCCAAGTGCAGAGCAACGTTCCGAGTGAACACAGCTGTTCCATCCGCATCAAGCTCTCCGCTAAAATTAGCCATGCATCCCAGGACTTCGTCATAACGCGATTCTAATAACCGTGTTTTTTCTACTCCATTTGCAAGCGAGAAAACTACATCTGCTTGGGAGCCAGCACAATCTTCCAACGCCTCAGCCATATGGTAAGTTTTCACCGCATAGATGAGAATACCATCTTTGGATGGCTCATTTATTGTAAGTCCTTTTTCAAGGCCTAGCGCCAACGATGCTAAGCCTCTGACCTTAAGACCATGTTCCTGCACTTGCTCCAATCGTCGGCCTCGTACTCTCACATTTACAGTATGCCCCGCTTCAAGCAAGTGAGCCGCTAAAATCGTCCCTAAAGCTCCACATCCAACGATGGTAAATCGCATATACCCTCTTTCAAAATAACCACAACATAAGTGGTATTCTACACAAGAAATAATTTTATTTTCTTAATCTGCCAGTATGCCGATACAATCAGTATGGTAAAAAAAGGGAAACAATATGCGATGTGAAGTAGTGGCCATAGGGACAGAGCTCTTGCTGGGCCAGATCATTGACACCAACTCTTCTTGGATCGGGGAGCAACTGACCCAAATTGGAGTTGATTCTCTTTACCAAACAAAAGTTGGCGACAACCACAGTAGAATCATAGCGACTATAAAAACTGCCCTTGAAAGAAGTGATGCTGTCATATGCTGTGGCGGCTTAGGTCCTACGCAAGATGACATCACTCGTGAAGCAATTGCTGAGATTATGGATGTCGAACTAATTTTTGATTCTTCTATAGCTGAAACCATAAAAAAAATGTTTGTCTCTCGTGGGCGCTCAATGCCCGACAATAACTTAAAGCAAGCAGAAATTCCTGAAGGTGCTTCACCAATTCCTAAACAGCCTGGAACTGCGCCAGGATTAATATGCCCTATAGGTCAGAAAGTTCTTTATGCCGTTCCTGGCGTTCCCTATGAAATGCATCAAATGATGAAGACGGCAATTCTTCCCGACCTTATTGCGCGTGCTGGTCATAAGGCTATTATAAAAAGTAGAGTATTAAAAACGTGGGGGTACAGTGAAAGCAGGCTAGCCGAGATCCTGGAAAACCGAATATCGGAACTAGACGAAGTAGGGAATCCTACGATTGCTTTTCTAGCTAGCGGTATAGAAGGGCTAAAAGTCCGGATTACGGCTAAAGGTAATACTCAAGCTGAGGCAGAAGAACTGATAGAAAAAGAAGAAGAAAATGTGAGACAGCTTTTGGGAAGCTCAATATTTGCAACTGACAATGAGACTATGGAATCAACTATCATTAATTTACTCAAAAAATCTGGACTGACCTTGTCATTGGTCGAAATAACCAGCGGTGGAATTGCTAGTGCCCGGCTATCCGCAGCAGATCCGTTTGGTGAGGTGTTCTTCGGCAGCATAGTGCCAAGATCTGGCGGCACGAGAAAACAATTACTTAACGTGCCCCAGGACACTATTGGGACTTCAGAAGGCGCTAAGCAGCTGGCAATCGCAGCAAGAGCTCTATTCAAAACAGACATTGGTCTATCCACCACTGGGGAGCATGATGTTTTAGGTGTAACAAAAAGAGGCCAAACATATCTTGGAATTGCCAACCAAAATGGAGCTCAAGTAGAGCAAGTCAAGTTACCTGGAGACTACGAAAGGGTTCGTCAATTCAGCGTTATTAGCCTTTTAAATTCACTGCGCCTAAGTTTGTCTAAGAAAGATTAAAGAGATTATGGAAATTGAAATAAAATATTGCGGAATATGAAACTATAAACCTGAAGCGCTCCGTGTGAGGGAACAGCTGATAGGATCGGGATACACTGTGCAACTAGTAGAAGGCACAGGTGGAGTGTTTGATATCGTGGTCGACAACCAACTAAAATTTTCCAAAAAAATAAATGGCAACTTTCCATCAGAAAAAGAAATTTCGTCGATAATTTCGGGTTTTTAAAATCATATGCTGGTAAAAAAATGGATCCTAGAACAACTAGGATCCGAACACATTACTTTTGAAAAAATCAGTAGCACAGTTCTTCTAAAAGCCCAGAACCACAACATAAATATTTCACTGCAAGAAATCCAGACCGTTACCGAACATCTGATAAAAAATGGAACGATAGACAGCTGCCAATACCTCGCTGAAGAAAAGTACTATGCAAAGACAATTTATGATAAATCTAATATCTACTGGTACTTTTTTAAGCTAAGCTCTAGCTAGTAGTTCAAACAGTGATGGAAAGAGGACTGTTAAATGGGAAACATAGATGACCTATTGCTAGAAACCATACAAACTATAGCACCGATGATCGAATCTAAAACCATCTCTCCGGTCGAGCTGACCGAAGCAATGTTGAACAGGATCGAATCGGTCGACAAAAGTATCGGAAGCTATGCGCTTGTTACACCAGATCTTGCCATGGACGAAGCACGACTAGCTGAATCACAAATCATTGCTGGCAACTATCTTGGTGCACTTCATGGCGTGCCAATCGCCCTAAAGGATCTTATTGACGTTGCTAACGTTCCAACTGAGTGCGCTTCGACTATCCTGCGAGGAAACATTCCACGCACAAATGCCACAGTCGTTGAAAAACTCAAATCAGCAGGAGCGATTACTTTAGGTAAATTAAACCTGACAGAATTTGCTCTGTACGGCTACCATCCCGAGTTTACCCCACCTGCCAATCCTTGGAACCTTGAGCATTGGTCAGGTGTATCGTCCTCAGGTTCAGGAGCCGCCACCGCTGCATCACTTTGCTACGCGAGCCTAGGAACCGACACCGGCGGTTCAATTCGTTTCCCTTCCGCAGCATGTGGCGTCGTGGGAATAAAAGCTACTTTTGGAAAAATCAGTCGACATGGTGTTTTCCCATTATCTGATACGCTGGATCACACAGGACCAATTGCTCGCTGTGTTAAGGATGCTGCGCTTATGCTAAGCATCCTCGAAGGCAGAGATCCAAAAGACCCATCGACAAGAACAGACCCTATAAGCGACTATTTCGGCGCAACCTGCAAAGGACTCTCAGATTTCAAAATTGGGCTGGATCCTATCTACTGCTCAAAAGGATGTGATACGGAAATGTCAGCGGCGACGTTCACTGCAGTCGACCTTCTCAAAAGCGCAGGCGCGACCATAGTTCCGCTCGACGCGCCTGATCTAGAAAATGCCGCAAGACATTGGTTAAGTATATGCTCAGTTGATGCTCTCATGAGTCACAAAGAGCTTTTCCCAGAAAGAAGGGAAGACTACGGGCCAGTCTTCAGGGCACTGTTAGAACATGGAGCAACTATCACTTCAGTTGAGTATGCGGAGGCCACACGTCAACGCCAACATACTACTGCTCTCATCAATGACCTATTATCGAAAGCGGACGTCATCGTTTGTCCTGCAATGCCAACAATTGCTGGACCTCAATCTGATTACCCCCCTCAGCAAGTCGCCGCCGTCGAAGACATTGGACCATTAGTGAAATTCGCGGCACCAACAAATTTTTCTGGCCATCCAAGTATCACGATACCTAATGGATTTAGCGCAAGTGGAATGCCTACTGGGATGCAGTTTATTGGTCGACATGGAGATGAGTCGTCCATCATTCGGGCGGCTGCGGCCTACGAGAAACTAACGGATTGGCAAAAACACAAACCCTTGTAGCAAACTATCACGATTGCCTCTTCTCTGCACGGGATAGGTCTAAAAGCCTCCATAGATACCAGCTAGCTACACTCCGGTAAGGTCTCCACAACTGTCCGTATTTATTTAGTGTTTTTCGGTCAGTTTCTCCTTTTTTCCCAAGCATATAGGCATGACCTAAGCGAAGTCCCAAGTCATCCACCGCAAGCACATCTGGTCTACCAAGACGGAACATTAACAGCATCTCAACAGTCCATTGTCCTATGCCCTTGACTTGAGTTAACGATTCGATAATCTCATTATCACTCATTTTTTTTAATTTGATCAGAGTTGGAATTTCACCAGTCAGTGTTCGTTCTGAAAGATCACTGACTGAGACAATCTTATTACGAGACAAACCGCACCCGCGCAACTCTTCATGCGATAGGCTCAAAAAATTCTGCGCCGACAGTCCTTTAGGCAATAGCTCAAACTTGTCACACAGCCTCTGGAAAATCGTGGCCGCAGCCTTAACACTTAGCTGTTGCGATACAATAGCTTTCACTAAGGAGAAATAAACCGTAGATTCTTTTCTCAACGTCATGCTCGGTTCTCCAACTCGAACAATGGCCTTCGCCATGTCCGGATCCACTGCACTAAGATAATCGGCCGCTTTTCTAGGATCATAGGGGAAACCCAGGTATCCCTTATGCTGCATTTTCTCTACTTCTATGAGATATCTTTTTAGAGATAAACCTCCTGGCGCACTAAAACCTCTAAGGTCACCATTAGCGGCAATAATTCGATGGCATGGGACGATCAATGGAAAAGGATTGGCCCCCAATGCCTGTCCAACCGCACGCGAAGAATTGGGGGACCCAAGCAACCTGGCTAGTTGCCCATATGACACTGTGGATCCTGCGGCTATCTTGCTAGCTTGAGAATAGACACGCTGACGAAAAGCCGTCACAGTGGTCAAATCTAAATTGGAAATAGGTAATTCAAAAGATTGTCCGGACAGCATCTGAGCTATGTTTTTCTGAACTTTCTTAATAGTCGGACTGGCTAATGAAACATGTGGGAAATCCTCAAAACCAGTCTTTAAGGCAGCCAGTGTTATTGCTTCGGACCGCTCAGGAAACTGTACTTTTACTATCCCTCGGTTATTCCAAACCAATCCACAGTGGCCAATTATCGTCTTAAAAAGCATCAACCCTTTTTTATCCATCACTAAATATCCCCCTCCAAGAAAAGTATTTTCTGCTTGTTTTGCAAGATAAGATAGATGTATTGTCTGGATCATTAAAAATATAGGAGTTATAAACACGTGATGTACCAACTGGACTCACAGAAAGTCACTGCTGATGGAGAACATTTCATCGCACCAAGTGCAACGGTATTAGGAAACGTCCATCTCAAAAAAAACGCTAGCGTATGGTTCGGCGCAGTATTACGTGGTGATAATGACCTCATCACAGTTGGAGAAAATTCCAACATACAAGATCTATCAGTTTTACATACAGACCCTGGTTGCCCTTTAACCATAGGAGCTAACTGTACAATAGGACACAAAGTCATGCTTCATGGTTGCACGATTGGAGACAACACGTTGATTGGGATCAATGCTGTAGTTTTAAATGGTGCAAAAATAGGCTCAAACTGCCTTATCGGAGCGGGCGCTCTCATAACAGAAGGGAAAACTATCCCAGATGGTAGCCTTGTAATGGGTGTCCCCGGAAAAATCATAAAGAAGCTCACACCCGAACAGATTGAAGGGCTAACCGAATCTGCACAGGGGTATGTGCAAAATTCTCAGCGCTTCAAGTTAGGCTTAAAACACCAAGAAAGTCCTACAAAACCCTAAAACCTCTCCGAATGATTAGCCTGTCTAATCAACTGAAACGTTTAATAATCTGCTTACCAAGCGCCATCATGTGAACCTGGTCCGGCCCATCAGCCTGACGACACCAGCGAGCATAGTTAAAGGCTTCAGCCATAAAGTAGTCACCTGTCAACCCACCAGCACCATGGATCTGCATACAACGGTCAATAACCTTCTGCGCCATGAGCGGAACAGTTATCTTGGCTGCCGCAATCATATCACTGGCCTCTCGGGCCCCTACTTCGTCCATACGAGATGCCGTTTTCATAGTAAGTAAACGAGCCTGCTCAATCTCGCAAAAGCTTACCGCAATATCCTCTCTAACGGACTGATGTTCAGCAAGCATTTTACCAAAAGTCGAACGAGAGACAGATCGTCGGCAAGCGTACTCTAGAGCACGTTGAGCAGCTCCAATAAGGCGCATGCAATGATGTATCCGACCGGGGCCGAGTCTGCCTTGTGCTATTTCAAACCCACGCCCCTCACCCAAAAGCATATTTTCAGCCGGAACTCTTACATCATCAAACACTACTTCGGCGTGGCCTTGAGGTGCATCGTCATAACCTAAAGTAGTCAGTGGACGGGTGACTATCATACCAGGAGCCCCTTTAGGCACTAGGATTTGGCTTTGCTGTAAGTGTCGATTAGGATTCTCTGGGTCAGACTTCCCCATAACAATAAAAATTCCTGTGCGCTCATTCATTGCACCAGTAATGAACCATTTTTTTCCATTGATTACATATTCATTACCATCACGCATAATTGAAGTCTGGACATTAGTCGCATCACTGGATGCTACATCAGGCTCTGTCATTGCAAAAGATGAGCGGATATCTCCAGACAAAAGAGGCTCCAACCAGTGCTTCTTCTGCTCTTCAGTTCCGTATTTCATGAACACTTCCATATTGCCAGTGTCCGGGGCATTGCAGTTGAAGACCTCAGCGCTCCAATAGACTCGACCCATGATTTCAGCCAGAGGGGCGTAGTGAGCATTGCTTAACCCACCAAATTTCTCAGGGACAAAAAGATTCCACAAACCTTGCTCTTTTGCTTTTGCTTTTAGTTCTTCTATGACCGACATAGTCACGAAACGATCTTTTAAACCCGCTAACTCCTCGTGATACCGAGCCTCATTCGGGTAGACATGATCAGTCATAAACTGTTCAAGTTGCAGTTTCAAGTTTTCGGGACTCTCAGTGATATTTGCGTACATTTACTTATCCTAGATATTAGCTATGAGGTTCATTGTAACCGCTATGACCTCTCTTTAGACAGGTTAGCTTAATAGGTAATTTACATAGCACGCTAAAAATGTTGTCATACTGCAACAGCCTGAAAACAGTCAGTAACGAATAGGGCAAAAGAATACGAGGGAAGCATAAATGCCGGCACCAAAAAAAACCACTGCACTGCAGCAAAACTACGCCTTAACGGCAGTAGATGACTATGACATGAGAATGTATGTGGTCGATCACTTGAGAGATAAAGACAAAAGAAATGCGCTTATAGCAGAGCATGCGAAATTCCCTAGAGGAGGAGCGACTCAACCGGGAAGCCCGCCTCCACTTCAGAGCCCAACGTTAAAGAGACTAGTAGATAAGTTACGAATGGTGCCTCAAACCGGGAAACACACCATCGTAGAAACGATTCCATGGAAGGAATATGCCATCGGCATCTTACCTGGCGCCCGCGGAAAGCCAGTAAAAATAACTAGCGAAAAATATAACTCTAGAGATGATGCCAACCACGCTATTTTTTGCAAACGATTAAAGGCTTTGTGCGCTCATTACGACATCCGCATGTAGTTCAGGGGAAAACCATGAAACAAGACTCAATGTTACGCATAACCGGCTATTCCGATAAATGCTCAGTTACACCAGGAGATGAGATCACATTTTATGTTCATAGTGAATTTGGTGAATCTTACCAATCTGATATCGTAAGACTTATCAACGGAGACACCAATCCTGAAGGCCCGGGATTCAAGGAAAAACTATTCCGAACCAGTGTTAATGCAAAGTACAAAGGCGAGAATCAGCCTTTAATGGCAGGAAGTTACCTGCTTGCCCCGCAAAGTGATCATTTTGACCTAGAAAGCCTAACGCTGTGTGCCTATATTTACCCAACAACTCCAACGGTCGATACAGAAGGAGTTGCGGTCGGAGAACAAGCACTGCTCTCGAAATGGGATGCAGATAAGAAAAAAGGGTACGGATTATTCATCAATAAAGAAGGTGAGCTTGAATTTCGTTTAGGGAATGGAAGAGGAAAAGTAGAAAGCTTTAGCACTCGCAAACCCATGATGAGAAAAATTTGGTATAAAGTCATGGTCAGTTTCGATGCGTCGACTGGAAAAGGGCTCATCTGCCAGATCCCTTATCTGACTGCGACTAATGGTGGTCATGGACCAAGTATGCTCCATCCCCGCTCTGACACTGAAGCTGAACGTAAATTTACCGCTAAAAACGGCGCAGCCAGAATGCACGAAAGCCCCTTCATGATGGCCGCTAGCTGCAAGTCTTCGGAATGTGGTCGGCAGGTGTTTGATGGACATTACAGCCATCTGGAACAGCCTTGGGATATCCCCGAGCACACTGAAAAATACAATGGGAAAATCGATAGACCACGAGTGGCAAATCGAGCGCTAAATAGAGCTGAAATAGAGCTTATTCTAGGTGCACCTAGAATGGAGGCCATACCAACAGAACTAAGGTCTTCTATCGTAGCTGCTTGGGATTTTAGCGCTAATATTTCAGAAAATGCTGCGTCTACGCACATTGTAGATGCTGGTCCCCATCGACTACATGCTGTTGGAATAAATCTCCCAGTCCGAGGAACACCAGGTCATAACTGGTCCTCCCACTTCATGAGCTTCATCCATGGGCCTCAAGAGTACGGCGCAATACATTTTCACGATGAAACTGTGGATGATGCGCGTTGGAAGCCAACATTTACGCTAAAAATTCCCGAACGCATGGTCAGTGGAGTCTATGCTGCTCGCCTCAGGGTCAAAGGGAAATCAACTCCAGATCATGAAGACTATATCCCATTTTTCGTACGTCCACCTAAGGGCACAACGACTGCGAAAATTGCTCTAGTCATGCCGACTCACAGTTATATGGCATACGCGAACGACAACTTAAGCGTTAACTCCGTGGTAGCACAATTATTAACAGGACAGGTGCCACTCCTGCAACCAAGCGACTTATTACTTAATCAAGAGCGCGGATACGGACTAGGGACGTATGCGTCCTACCGGGACGGCTGGGGAGTAAACGTCTCTTCTCGTCTGCGTCCGATCCTCAACATGAGGCCCAAGTATCTGCATGTACTCTCGCCATCGCTTTGGCAGTTCAACGCAGATTTACATCTCGTTGACTGGTTGCATGAACTTAAGTATGACGTAGATATTATTACTGACGAAGACGTGCAAAGAGAAGGCGTGACGCTTCTAAACCAATATCCCATAGTCCTAACAGGGCACCATCCGGAGTATGTCTCTGAAGAGGCAATGGACGCCTATCATGACTACCAGCTGCAAGGCGGTCGTTTTCTATATCTGGCAGCCAATGGCTTCTATTGGATCACCGTACCTCACCCTGAGAATCCCAACATCATCGAGGTAAGAAAAGGAGATAACGGGACACGAGCGTGGACTATTAATCCTGGCGAATACTGTAATGCCTTCGATGGAAAGCATGGTGGCTTATGGCGAGTCCGAGGACGAGCTATGAGCAAGCTACTCGGCGTCACTTTCACTTCTTTTGGCCTCACATATTCTTCCTACTATCGCCGCGCGCCGGATAGTAATCTGCCTGAGTGCCAATGGATAATGAAAGGCTTAAGTGCTGACGAGCCTATTGGAAACTTTGGCTTAGTAGGTGGAGGTGCTGCGGGTCTTGAACTCGATCGATACGATCTAGAACTGGGCACGCCACACAGAGCGTATCTATTAGCTCACTCTGAGGGGCATAACGATATCTTTGTATCAGTAACTGAAGAATCGACGTTTAATGCCAGAGGCTACACACAAGGAGGAACAGGCGACAACAATCCTTGGACACGTGCAGATATCGTCTACTATAAGACACCGAACGACGGGGCAGTTTTTTCTGTCGGTTCGATGTCATGGTGTGGCTCATTGCAGCACAATGATTACGACAACAATGTCTCTCAAATCATGCAAAATGTACTCAATGGTTTTCTAAAACCAGGCACATTGCCATGAGTGAAGTTAATGAGGAGGTTCCTCTTGATCGGGATCACTTTTGGTGGATACACCCTGCGCTTCGAGGCCAGCAGTCGCTAGACGGCTCCGCGGCTGGAGCATTGCCTTGGAGGTGGGAGAAATCCGCAACTGCCAGTGATGCTGATCCCGTTGAAACAATTGATCCGGCAGGACCTTACGCAGATTTTGCCAAGCTACTCTATAAACTCAATGGCTATAAACCCGGACCAGTTACTGGTTGGTACATTGTCCTGTCCCCAGAAAAAGATAAGTTTGCAGTCGGACAGCTATGTGTCGATCCCAATATCCCAGTTGTCTTGTTTGAAGATAATGTCTATTCAACTGAGGCCGAAGCGAGAAAAGTTGCCACTGAGTTAAAAAAGGTAAACCCTGGCCTTATACACACAAGTTAGTTAGCCTTGATTGTCTATCAAACTACAACTCTTTTGACGGCGACGATCAAATGAATACTCGTAAGCGCCTTCTGGCTATGGTGGCACTGGTTGTTGCCGGTGAAATGATATTTAGTCTCCCTTTCCATCTACCCCGATACCTCCGCCCTTCAGTACTTGAAGGGTTTAATCTAACTAACTCTGAGTTAGGCGACATATTTGCAGTGTATGGTGTCACAGCGATGCTGGCGTACTTCCCCGGCGGATTAATAGCCGACAAATTCAACCCAAAAATCCTAATCATTATTTCACTTGTAGCTACAGCAATTGGTGGTATTTATCTCGCCACATTCCCTGGCGTTATAGGACTCGCATTTCTCTATGCCTACTGGGGAATAACTACCATTTTCCTGTTCTGGGCGGGCTTGATGAAATCCACCCGAGAGTGGGGCGGTGACGAAGCTCAGGGGAGAGCATTTGGATTCCTAGAAGGAGGCAGAGGGCTAGCTGCAGCCGTTTTTGCATCAATCGCGGTCTGGCTATTCGCACAAGGAATCCCAACTCTAGAAATAATCAATCAAGCAGATAGGCGGCAGGCATTATCGAGTGTTATCTTTTTATACACTGGTCTTACATTCCTTGCGGCAATTAGCGTCGTCATTTGGCTGCCTAATAATGAAAAAAGCGGCACTTATAAGCCGCTAAAGACAAGCGTCTTAAAAATGCTACTGAGGCTAGATATATGGTTGATTGCAATTGTCATCACTTGTGCATACTGCGGCTATAAAGGATTAGACAATTACGCTTTATACGCGCACCAAGTGCTAGGGATGAGCGAAGTCGAATCAGCTTCCTTCATCTCTAAAACTGCCTATTTACGGATCTTCGCCGCTATATCCGCAGGTCTACTCGCAGATCGGATTCAAGCTAATAAGACTTTAATCTTCTTGTTTTTGACTCTCTTCCTGAGCTATAGCTTTTTAGGGATCTGGGGCGGACCTGAAGAGCTAATTTACTTTATTATCATTAACGTAATTATTACTCTGTTGGCCGTTTTTGCGCTCCGTGGGGTATATTTTGCGATGCTTGAAGAAACCAAAATACCGGCGAGGAATACAGGATCTGCTGTCGGACTAGTGTCAGTAGTCGGCTATACCCCAGACATTTTTCTGGCACCTATTGGGGGTCGAATTCTCGATGCTTCACCAGGCGCAGAAGGTCACTTAAATTATTTCTGGCTGCTTTCAGCCATTTCTCTTGTAGGCGTCATTGCTGCGGTCGCTTTATACTTCTGTAACAAGTATTTAACTAGGGGAAAAGAATGAGAAAGAAAGTATGCCTTATAGTCGGGGCAGGACAGGGACTAGGACGAGCTCTGGCCCAGAAATTTGCGAACGAAGGCTATCATCTTAACTTAGTGTCACGGACTCTAAGTGGAAGTCAGATAGCACTAAAGGCCGCACATTCGGTATTCCCAGGAGGGGACCATCGTCATGTAAGCGCTGATGTTACTAAGCCGGAGGAATTAGAAAAAACTCTAACTGAAGCAGTTGCTTCGCACGGCACTCCCGAAATTTTTATTTACAACCCTCGTGGCGGATACCAATTAAAAGATCCTTTGCAGATATCCTATGCAGAAATGAACGATACCCTCAACCTAGAAGTGGTAGGGGCGCTCGCGTCGGCAAAGGCTATAATTCCAAGGATGCTGGACGACAAAAAAGGAACCATTATTTTTTCAAGTGCGACAGCAGCTTTTAGAGGATCAGGAACCAACCCGCTATATTCCATCGGAAAGTTCGGACTTCGTGGATTGTCCCAAAGTCTAGCCAAAGCGTACAGTGCTAAAGGCTTGCATATTGCACATGTTCGCCTCGACTGCACCTTGGACGTTCCTGATATCAGAGACTGGATGGGCGATGCCTTCAAAATTGAAGAAACAAGCAATGTAGATGACGTAGCACAGTCTTACTGGTGGCTTCACCAACAACCAAGATCCGCATGGAGTAATGAATTGGAACTCAGACCTTATAGTGAGAACTGGACATTTTAGAGTCAAAAATTCACTATCAAAGTACTTCGATAAAAATACGACAGCTACATAAGTGCGACTGATAAAAAGGAAAAAAATTGGTTCAAAATTTTGAGAACAAATTAGTGCTAATTACTGGTGCCAGCCGTGGCATCGGAAAATCAATAGCTCTAGCCTTAGCAAAAGATGGGGCTCATGTGATCTGCGCTGCAACCGAAGCCCGCAACTCAGGCAAAGTTGTGGCTGAAATACAAGCAACTGGAGGCAAAGCAACCGCTATCGGTTGCCTTGTTGAGAATCCCCTTGCTGTCAAAAGAATGTTCGCGGAAGTGCTCGACCAAGCCGGACCTATTGATGTCCTAATCAATAATGCAGGTATATCAAAACCGATGCTTACTATGGAGATGACTGAAGAAAACTGGGATCAGCACATGAATATTAACTGTAAATCCATATTTCTGTGTTCTCAAGCTGCCGCGCTCCAAATGAAAACGAACGATGGAGGATCAATTATTAATATAGGGTCAATCTTGGGCCGTAATGCCTTCCCTGCAACACTAGGGTATTGTGCCTCCAAGGCCGCAGTCGATCAGATGACAAAAGTAATGGCGATAGAATGGGCACGATATGGAATCCGTGTGAACTGCATCGCACCAGGCTATATTCGTACTGAACTAATTGAACAACTGGCAGTTGATGGAAAAGTAAAACTTGAGGATCTGGAAAAACGGACTCCTCAGAGAAGATTGGGAACAGGTGATGACATTGCTAACGCAGTAAGATATGTTGCCAGTGAAGGTGCAGCTTTTATGACAGGGGAAACATTGGTTGTTGATGGTGGATGGACCGCTTTCGGCTACTATCAAACATAATTTAATGAGATAAAGGACGAACGATGCAGATCGGTATCTCTATCAACAATATGGGGCCTCTATCTACAAAGGAAGTGATCACCCGGCAAGCTCTTAAAGCTGAACAATCAGGGTTAGATCACATATGGGTTCTAGATCATATTGCCATTCCTCCTGATCAATCAGCAGGCTCTGGAGGACGATACGTAGATCCGTTGGCCACACTCGCATTTCTAAGTGGTATTACAAGCACAATAAAATTAGGCACTTCTGTTTTAGTGCTCCCCTATCGTCCCGCGTTAGCCACTGCTAAGTGGGTCGCTTCTATCCAAGAGCTCTCTTCAGGAAGATTAATTCTTGGTGTAGGTGTTGGATGGATGGAAGCTGAATTCATTGTGACTGATGCATCACTGAAGACTAGAGGATCTGTAACTAATGAAACAATTGAGTTCTTCAGAGAGTGCTTCGCAAATGATATTGTTTCATACAAAGAACAGCAGTTTATTTTTAGTCCGCGTCCAAACCGACCTCCGATTTTGATTGGAGGAAATCAGAAGGCCGCAATTGAAAGAGTAATGAATTGCGGAGACGGTTGGATGCCTATGATAAAGGATCATGATTCACTCATAAGCGAGTGCCAAGATTTACAGCGAAGACGAGGAAAAGAAGGAAAAGATAAAGCAATTATCATCCCTTTACTGGCTTTAGATTTCTCTGATCTTCCAAAAGTTGTGGATCAGTTGAGCGCGCTCGAAGAAGCCGGATGCGCGGGTATAGAACATTTTCAGTCGTCCAAAACAGAATACGACTTTAATTCCACGGTAGACTATCTCGCAGAAATTAAAAGTAAATTGTAGAAAAAATTATGAATTTAATAAAAAAAATAGTCGACAGCACCAAAGACCATGCCACCTGGCGTCAAACGATACACGCACATCCGGAGCTTGCTTATCAAGAGCATGTCACAGCGCAATTTGTTGCAGACAAACTAGAATCTTTTGGCATCGCTATCGTAAGAGGCCTCGGGAAAACGGGTGTAGTTGGCACGATAAAATCTGGGTCCAGTGATAGGTCAATCGGGCTGCGGGCAGACATGGATGCCTTGCCTCTGACAGAGATGAACACTTTTAGTCATCGTTCAAAAAATACTGGAGTAATGCATGCATGCGGACATGATGGGCATACCGCAATGCTTCTAGCGGCTGCACAGCACCTATCAGCACACCAAGACTTTGATGGGATAGTCCACTTTATTTTTCAGCCTGCTGAAGAAGGAGAGGCCGGTGCAAAAGCCATGATGGATGATGGACTGTTTACAGATTTTCCTATGGAAGCTGTTTATGGAATTCATAATTGGCCAGGACTTCCCGTTGGTGAAATGGCAATGAGAAAAGGTCCTATAATGGCTGCGATGGATTTGTTTGAAATAAAGGTTATCGGGAAAGGTGGTCATGCAGCTTTACCACATTTAGTGATTGACCCTATACAAGTTGGGACACAAATCGTACAGGCTTGGCAAACGATTGTATCCCGTAACGTAAAACCAACCGACCCTGCCGTACTTTCGGTCACACAGTTCCATGGAGGAGATACAGATGCATGGGCGGTGGTTCCTGAAGAAATAACAATAAGAGGAACAGTTAGAACATTCTCAACGGACACAAAAGAGCTTATAAAATCGCGCATGGAGAAGATCGCACTTGGAATCTGTCAGGCACATGACTGCAAGTTAGAATGGTGGTATGACGAGCGATTTCCACCAACTGTCAATTCAGACGAGGAAACTGACGTGGCAGCAAAAGCCGCTATCTCAATTTGTGGTGCTGAAAACGTCAATACAAATGTCGAAATGGTTACCGGATCAGAAGATTTCGGGTATATGCTTGAAGAAAAGCCAGGGTGTTATGCATTCATAGGTAACGGACCCGGAGATGGTGGATGCCTACTCCATAGTCCTCATTTTGATTTTAACGATGAAGTAATTCCCGTAGGTGCCAGTTACTGGGTGGAACTAGTGAATCAAGTATTAAAGAAATAAGTGACATCACAACAAGCAAAGGACGTAACTATGGATACACATCAGAAACTGGTAACAGCTGGATTTAAGGCACTAGGAGAAGGGGACCACGAGCCACTCATGGGGCTGTTTGATAAAAATGTCCAGTGGACCATCATAGGTAACACTCGATTTTCTGGTACTTACAATGGGATGGAAGAAGTAGCGTCTAAGCTGCTGGCTCCTCTCGGCGAGCTTGTCGATGGCCATCTTCACATTACCGTTGATAATTTAATATCTGATGGCGACTATTTGGCGTGTCAGGGGCGTGGAGAATCTAAAACCAAAGCTGGTGGGACATACAATAATACTTATTGCTGGGTATATCGCTGGTCCGGAGACAATATTGTCTCAGTTACCGAGTACTTAGATACAGAAGTCTTAACAGCGTCTTTTGGAGCATAACGACTCAATGGGGGACCGAGTGCACTGATTGATCAAACATTAAATCGAAAATGCATCACGTCCCCGTCTTTGACAACATATTCTTTCCCTTCAACGCGCAATTTACCTAATTCTCGAGCCTTAGACTCGCCTTTGTGCTCAATAAAATCATGATAGGCAATAACTTCTGCGCGGATGAATCCTCTCTCAAAGTCAGTGTGTATCACTCCAGCCGCCTCTGGTGCTAACGAGCCAATGGGAATTGTCCAGGCACGAGACTCTTTAGGGCCAGCAGTAAAATAGCTTTGTAGTCCTAGTAACCGATGGCCTGCTCTTATAACCTGATCTAAACCTGACTCCTCTATTCCTATATCACTCAGAAATTCAGCTCTTTCATCCTCAGGTAAGGCAGCAATCTCTGCTTCAATCGACGCGCAAAGTACAATACATTCTGCCCCTACTTTTTCAGCATACGCGACTACTGCCGTTGCCTCATCACAACCTTGCAGTTCATCTTCTGCAACATTAGCCACAAACAATAATGGCTTTGCAGTCAGTAATGCCATCTCTTGCGCGAGAAGTGCAGGAGCACCATCATTCTCTAAGTTACCCGCTCTGATAGCGGTTCCTGCCTCGAGCAAGTCCAAAAGCACTTTGAATGACTCCGTACGTAATTTTTGATCTTTATCACCAGATTTCGCCTGTTTTTCAGCTCGTTCCAATCCCCTAGTACAAGACTCGAGATCAGCTAAAGCAAGCTCGGTCTCAATAATCTCTATATCTGAAATAGGATCGACAGTACCAGACACGTGGGTAATATTATCGTCATGAAAACATCTTACAACGTGCGCAATTGCCGCTGTTTCTCTAATGTGAGCAAGAAATTTATTACCTAACCCTTCGCCTTTAGAAGCGCCTGCAACTAGTCCCGCAATATCTACAAATTCCATACTCGAGGGGATCACTTTTTTGGAGCAAGCTATATTTGCAATCGCGCTTAATCGCTTATCAGGGACAACAACTATTCCTATATTTGGCTCTATAGTGCAAAAAGGATAATTTTCCGCAGCAATCCCCGCGCTTGTTAGCGCGTTAAACAAAGAAGATTTCCCTACGTTAGGCAATCCAACAATTCCGCACTTAAAACCCATTAAATACCCTCGGCTTTTTTCTTTTCTCGAGTGTTCAAACGATTCATCACCTGTGCAAATTCTCCCGCGCGGATGTCTTCCAAGGAGTCCACTACCTTATCTATAGCTACACAAATTTCATCGCACTCACTTGGTTTAGCCGAGCCTAGGACATAGTTAGTAACATCCCAACCTTCAGGAGGTCGCCCTATCCCGATCCGCGCTCGCCTATAATCATCTGTACCGAGCTCTTGAGTAATACTGCGCAAACCATTATGTCCCCCATGACCACCCCCGTGCTTTAACCGCACGGAACCAACCGGCAGATCCAAATCGTCGTGGACCACGAGGATTTGACTTGGTTTAACCTTATAGTATCTAGCAAAGGCCGCGACGCTACGTCCACTCAAGTTCATATAAGTAGTTGGTTTCAAACCATACATTCCCGCGGCCCCTTTTGCTAAAAGGCCGTGGAAACGAGCTTCCTTTGAAAAGTCAGTCCTTATCTTCAATGCCCATTCGTCTAACAACCAGAAGCCGACGTTATGACGGCTTTTTTTATGCTCGCTACCAGGGTTACCTAGCCCGACAACTAGTTCGATTGAGTCAGCTGAGACCATGAAAAAAGCTCAGAGTAAAAACATCTGAGATGACTTTTCTTTTAATCAGGAGTATCGGCGCTTTCATCAGTCTCTGAGGCATCTTCTTCTGGCACTTCATCTTCCTGAATCGGCTCTTCCTCTTCTAGGCGCGGAGCATTAACCTGCACTATGGCAGCTGCACCATCTCCACCATGAAGCATTGCAGTGATTTCTACGCCTTCAGGCATAGACAGATCATACATATGCAGAACATCTCCCAAACTTAAGGCCTCTACATCAACCTCAACAAATTCTGGGATACTGGCAGGCAAACAGGTCACTTCGATATCAGCCGCTAAATGCGCAATTACACCACCATCTTGTTTGACACCGACACATAAATCTTCGTTTACAAAATGTATTGGCACTCTGATGTTTAGGGTCTCTGATTCGTTTATCCTATTGAAGTCCATATGCATTATCACTGGTTTCCAAGGGTGCCGTTGCATATCTTTAATTACCACTTTCTCCTTCTTGCCTTCAATAGACAAACCCAGAACCTGCGAGTAAAAGCTTACGTTAGAAGTCGCTTTTAACATGTCGGAGTGTGACAACTGGATCGAAACCGCATCTTTTTTACCACCATAGACTATACCCAAGACTTTGCCGGCTTTGCGAAGGCGGCGGCTCGCACCCTTGCCCATCTCGCTGCGAATTTCCGCATTTAAAATAATATCTTCCATTTCGTATTCTCCAAGTAACTATTAATATCCGTCATCCTTCATCCGCGACCAAATGAAAAACAACCCTCTAATCAACAAACATCGAGCTCAACGATTGACTCGAATTAATTCTACGGATACTCTCCGCCAACAAACCTGCAACTGATAGCTGTCTTATCTTCCCGCATGCAATGGCATCCTCGGTTAAAGGGATTGTATCAGTAACCACCAACTCGTCTAATGGCGAATTGGTCAAATTAGTTATCGCACTACCTGAAAGAACGGCATGTGTGCAATAAGCTACTACTTTTTTAGCACCATTCTCTTTTAGAGCAACCGCTGCACTGCATAAAGTACCCGCAGTATCAACCATGTCATCAACCATCACGCAAGTTCGATCCGCGACATCACCTATTATATTCATGACACGCGTCTCATTGGCTTTGGGACGACGTTTATCGATAATAGCTAAATCGGCATCATCAAGCCTCTTAGCGATAGCACGGGCGCGGACCACGCCTCCGACGTCGGGCGAAACCACCATCAGATCGGGATATTCGTGCTTCCAAATATCTCCGAGGAGCACGGGCGAGGCATAAACATTGTCCATGGGTATATCAAAAAATCCCTGAATTTGCTCAGCATGCAAATCAACTGTGAGCAACCTCGTAGTGCCAACATTCGATATCATATTAGCAACAACTTTAGCTGTAACTGGTACCCGGGCTGAGCGCGGCCGCCGGTCTTGTCGAGCATAACCAAGATAAGGTACGACTGCAGTAATGCTTTGAGCCGATGCCCGCCTAAGAGCATCAATTAAAATTAACAGTTCCATAAAGTTATCATTGGTTGGCGCGCAAGTAGGTTGGATCACTATAGCATCTCGCCCTCGAACATTTTCCGAGATTTCCACCATAGTTTCTCCGTCACTAAACGAACCGACTACAACCTTCCCTAAGGGAACATTAAGGTGACGTGCCACAGCCGATGCTAGTGAAGGATTTGAATTGCCAGTGCACAGCATCATTGAATCTTCATTCATTACCGTCGAAACCTCTTCACATAAATATTTAGATTAAGCAGCCCATATGATTCGTTATAAGCGTAGCTTTGTGATTCCGCCACATCTTATACTAAGCGGAGAATATTAGCTTTACGAAGCTAAAAAATTGGCTGGGCTGACAGGATTCGAACCTGTGAATGCTGGGATCAAAACCCAGTGCCTTACCGCTTGGCGACAGCCCAATTGTTTAAATTTGTTCTTTCATAGTTTCTATATGAAGCCTACTTAATAGTGGGGATTGATTCATCCGTTCCCCAAAATGCCCTTGCCAGTGCTTAGGCAGTGCCTTGAATACATTTTCAGCCGTCGAATGGCTTTCAGCACATATAAACACGGCAGCTCCAGTACCACTCATCTTCGCAGCTCCGTATCCAGATAACCAAAAGAGAGCGTCGGCCACCTCTGGATATAAACGACAAGTTACTGGCTCACAGTCATTATGGCTTAGGTCCAAAGAAAAGTCGTGCATTTTGATTGCCTTGGTATCGCGTGTCAACTCCGAATCAGCGAATATTTGTGCTGTCGCAACACTTACTTTAGGAGTAACAACAACAATTGGCCCAAAGTCGGGTTCACAAAAGGATAATTTTTCCCCGACTCCCTCAGCCCAAGCTGCCTGTCCATGAATAAAGATCGGCACGTCCGCACCTAGTCTCAGTCCTAACTCGGCCAGCTCCTCAGTCGGAAGCTCCAAACCCCAAAGATAATTCAACGCAACCAAAACAGTTGCGGCATCTGAGCTACCACCCCCTAACCCAGCGCCCATTGGAATATTCTTTTTAACCGATATGTCTACGCCGCTTTTGACTGTACAGTGTTTTTGTAGCGATTTAGCTGCCAACACCACCAGATCATCACTCGCATCTACCCCAGGTAACCGCGTTTTTCTAGTAATTACTCCATCATCACGAATCATAAAGTCGAGCTGATCATACAGATCTATGAACTGAAATAGAGTTTGAATATCGTGATAGTTATCAGTACGGCGTCCTATGATATGGAGGAACAAATTTATTTTTGCAGGCGCCGGCCAACTAGCGGATATATTCAATCTCCTGCCTCCCAATCTCTAACTGCTATGCGCGACTCCCTCTCTCCACAGATCACAGAAACCCTCCTCGGCAAATTAGGCTTCCTGATCTCATAATACCCCGAAATATCTACATTACATCCAGCTTGAGAGAATCTTACCCACCGACCAACAGAATCAAACACCATATTAGTAGTAGCCTCTGGCAGCCTTCGATCGGGAATACCCAGCATCCAATAACGGAAGTGTGAAATAGGTACAGTCCAACCAAACTGAGACTTCATGAGTGACTCAGGCGTCTTAGCTAGAACTGATTGCCCATCAGAAGTCATCAGTTTCACAACTTTAGTATTTCCTTTTATCACTAGATTCCCTGCACCAAATGGACCCGAGAACTCTAGGGTAAAAATATCCCCCTGCTGACTCCACTTCAGGTCGCCGCTGAACGAGCCTTCATCGGACTTTAGCGAAAAACGGGAGGCAAAACTCCAACGTTTCAATGTTGCAACAGCCTCGGCATGCTCGCCTGACAAGTTATTCACTTCTTGCGGAGTTACTCGTGAATGGAACATGGATGTCGAACAGGAGCATATTGCACAAAGGCTAACTCCCACTAAACTGGCTCGGATAAAGCCTGTTTTTTTGCGCAAATCCCTACCTTCCTTAACTTCCTAATCATACGTCCTTAGCCAACTCTGGCTCTCTAGTGTCTATTGTCCAACAAATACAGGAACCAGGTCGAGAACTTTTCCACCAAGCCTCTATTCGCTATGGATACCAGCCATATACCCACAAAAAAGCACTACCAACATCAAAGTAGGCTAGGCATACGTGATTGAACTATAATCTAGAGTGAATAGGTTGTTTAAAGAACAAAGGCCTAATTTAAATCAACCTGCTGAATCAAATATTTTTGAGTTCACTTCGCACTAATACAGGTATTTATTATAACACTATGTCTCTGATTATACTCGGTTTATCTCACAAAACCGCGCCTCTACAGGTGAGGGAAAAAGTAGTGTTTGACGATGGCAATTTGCCGGAAGCACTTGCAGAGTTGACCAATCAGCCAGGAATATCAGAAGCTATGATTCTTTCAACCTGCAATAGAACAGAGATTTACTGCTATGCTGAAAGTCTCACTCAAAATGCTCTAGTGACATGGCTCGCTGCGTTAAAAGGACTAGAAGCCAACATTATCCTGAAGCATATGTATAGCCTTACTAATCAAGATGCTGTGCAACACTTACTTAGAGTTGCTAGTGGCCTTGACTCTCTAGTAATTGGTGAGCCTCAAATACTAGGGCAGCTCAAAAAAGCCTATAGAACAGCCGTCGAGGTTGGAACGCTTGGAAAATTTTTAAATCGGTTACTACAGTTTTCTTTTTCCGCGGCCAAAGAAACTAGGACCGAAACAAAAATCAATAACTCTCCTGTGTCAATTGCTTATGCAGCTGTAAAACTTTCGCAGCAGATCCACGGAGATCTCAGTACAAAAACTGCTCTTTTAGTGGGGGCTGGAGAAACTATCTCACTAGTAGCTAGTCATTTAGTAAGCTCTGGATTGAAAAACCTTATTGTCGCGAACCGCTCTTTTACTAAAGCCTCAGTTCTTGCCAGCAAATATGCTGCCGAAGCAATAACCTTAAGCTTAGTTCCAAACCGGATCCATGAGGCCGACATAGTAGTGTCTTGCACAGCCAGCCGCTTGCCTATCATCACTACGAAATCAGTTCAGCTGTCAATTCATAAACGGAAGGGGAAACCAATCTTCATAGTAGATCTAGCCGTACCCCGAGATGTTGAGCCTGAGGTAGAGAATCTGCAGAATACTTTTCTATATACTGTGGATGATTTCGAATCAGTAATCTCCGAAAACCTCAAGTTAAGACAAGATGCTGCTGCAGTGGGAGAAGAAATGATCCATATGCAGGTGCAAGAATATATGGGGTGGCTAGAGTCCCAAACAGCGTCCGAAACAATCAGAGAGTTCAGAGAATATGCGCAAAAACTTAAAGAAGAAGTCTTGGAGCAAGCTCGCTCCAGTCTAAACTGTCAGCCAGCCGACAAAGTAATAGAACAGTTAGCCTCAACCCTTACGAATAAGTTGATACACCGCCCTACTATAGCTCTTCGAGAAGCAAACCTGCAAACGGATGACCTCCAGGTTGCCAGGAAAATTCTTGGGCTAAATGAAAACTAACAATTGTTATGAAAAAATCCTTACTCCAGAAACTAGAAAGTGTATCCGACCGGAAAGTCGAGGTAGAGGAGATGCTAGCCACTCCTCATATCATTAAAGATCAAGCACAATTTAAATCGCTCTCAAAAGAACATGCCGAAATAGTCCCTCTTGCAGGCTGGTTTGAGAAATACACGGATATGCAAGCCCAGGTAACAAGCGCATTAGAGCTTGCACAAGAAGAAGATGCAGAAATACGCGAACTGGCAAACGAAGAACTGCTAAAGGCAAAAGCAGAATTAGCTGCTATTGAGCAAGAGGTTCAAACTTTACTTATCCCAAAAGACCCTAATGATGAAGCTAGCGTATATCTTGAAATCCGCGCAGGCACTGGTGGAAATGAGGCTGGGATATTTGTAGGGAATCTTTTGCGCATGTATTTACGCTATGCAGAGAAACAACGATGGCAAACCGAAATCGTTAGCGCTAGTGAGTCAGAAGCTGGCGGCTATAAGGAAGTCGTAGCTCTGATTGATGGGAAAAACGTATTCTCCAAGCTAAAATATGAGTCAGGAGCCCACAGAGTTCAGCGTGTGCCAGAAACCGAGTCTCAGGGCAGAATTCATACATCAGCGTGTACAGTTGCCATTATGGCACAAGTTGATGAAGCAGAAATTGAAATCAACCCCAGTGACTTGAGGATAGATACTTTTAGAGCATCTGGAGCAGGGGGCCAACACATAAACAAAACTGATTCAGCTATCCGAATAACCCACCTCCCAACCAACGTCGTAGTTGAGTGTCAGGATGAGCGCTCCCAACATAAAAATCGTGCGCGCGCACTTAGTCTGCTGCAATCGAGACTGCTGCAAGCAGAACGCGACAGGATAGACTCGGAACAAGCTTCTACCCGGAAGAGATTAGTAGGCAGTGGGGACCGCTCGGAAAGAATAAGAACCTATAACTATCCTCAAGGTCGTGTTACCGATCACAGAATTAATCTAACAATATATAAACTTGATGAAGTTTTAATCGGGGATCTAGATTTGGTAATTGCACCCTTAGTCAGGGAACATCAAGCGGAACTAATTGCAGGAATGCAAACAGAATAAATGCAGCAAACCAACAACATAGCTACACTGTTGCAGAAAAGTACCCATCTGCTGACCAAGAGCTCAACTCCGCGATTAGATGCTGAAGTCCTATTAGCCTCAGCTCTAAAAACTAATAGAACTTGGCTATATGCCAACAGCGATTCCATAGTATCACCCGAAGAAACAGCTGCTTACTTAGTAAAAGTAAAAGAAAGAGGTAAAGGTGTGCCAGTACCCTATATAACTGGATGCTGCGAATTTTGGTCATTACCTCTAACCATAACGCCCGATGTTCTGATCCCTAGGCCAGAAACAGAGCTTTTGGTAGCCATGACAATAGACATCATAAAGCATTCATCATCTCGACCTACAATAGCAGATCTTGGAACAGGAAGCGGAGCGGTGGCGCTCGCCGTGGCTAGCGAGACGGACCAAGCAATGATCGCTGCCACTGATCTTTCTCTATCGGCACTGCGAGTAGCAAAGCGCAACCTACATCAACTAGATTTCAAAAACATAACGGTGTTAGCTGGTTCTTGGCTAAAGCCTTTCGGGCGCAAAAGTCTGGATATTATAGTCGCAAACCCACCGTATATAGGGTTTGGAGAGAGCCATCTGACTGATGCTGCTATTAAGTTTGAGCCAGCAACAGCACTTTTTGCAAAAAATGACGGTATGGAAGAAATCGACTGTATAATCATCCAAGCAACTAAGCGCCTTAAGCAAGATGGTTGGATTTTACTAGAGCATGGGTTCCAGCAAGGGACAAAAGTGCGGAGTAGTTTAGAAAACAATGGCTATTCTCAAATACATACAGAAAAAGATCTTAATCAATGTGAACGAGTAACGCGAGCCCGTATGAGCTAATGGATATATCTAATGGATGATGATTTACTACTCCGTTATAGTCGACAGATACTCCTGCCAGAAATTGATATCAATGGTCAGAGCCTTCTAGCGGAGTCCACGGTAGTGATTATAGGAATTGGCGGTCTGGGATCACCTATTTCTATGTATCTAGCCGCGGCAGGCGTGGGGAACTTAGTACTTGTCGATCATGACGTAGTCGAACTATCAAACTTACAACGACAAATAGTGCATTCCACTCCAGATGTAGGAAAAAATAAAGTCGTGTCGGCTAAAGATAGGCTCCTAGCTCTTAACCCTAACGTGAAAGTTAAAATTATTCCCAAAATGTTAGAGACAGCTGATTTCAATAAACTATTCCCGAGCGTAGATGCAGTAGTCGATGCGACCGATAACTTTGAGTCTAGATTTGAAATCAACAGGCAGTGTGTCAAACACAGTAAACCGTTAATATCTGGCGCCGCAATTCGTTTCGAGGGACAGGTGACGGTTTTTCAGACAAGGATCAATAGTCCTTGTTATCGATGTTTATATAATGATGACATCACGACCGCCGAAAACTGCATCGAAACTGGGGTAATCGCACCTTTACTAGGAATTATAGGGAGTATACAAGCTCTGGAGACTTTAAAAGTGCTCACAAATACAGGAGTCTCCCTAGACGGCAGATTGCTCTTACTCGATGCTCTTGGAATGGAGTGGCAAACAATGAAGTTTAAGAAGGATCCTAAGTGTCCTGTATGCTCGACCAGAAGCCCATCAGCCACCTAACTGAATAACGCGATTAAATATGAGTAAATTTAGTTTCTTAATCTGTGCAGTCATAATGACTCTCCCGCTGCAAAAACTATTTTCAGCAGATAGAGCCTATGTAATCGATAAGCTCCTAGTTGGTATCTATGAGACAGAGGATCTGGATAGCACAATCGTAAAAATCATATCTACTGGTACTGAATTAGAAGTGATACAGAAAACAGATCAGTTCGCACTAGTCATTGACCCTACAGGCGCAAAGGGATGGATAGACAAATCCTACCTAATGGCTGGACCAACGTCAGAGATCATCTTAAACAAACTAATAAAAGAAAAGAAAAAAAATGTCACGTCGAATCCAAAAACAGTAGGCTCAGGAGAAACCTTAGCTGCGTTGAAAAAAAGTAACACTCAATTGAAAGCCAAGCTAGCAGCAGTGCTGCCTGAAGCAAAGAAATGTGAATCTAAGCTATCTATTCTAGAAAAAGAATCTATTCAAATGCAACAAGAACTAAGTACAGAGTGTTCTAGTGTTGACTCTTCTGCTAGCTGGACTAAAAACGATTATATAGCGATTAAATACGCACTCGAAAAAGCCAATATACAGATAAAGAAACAGAAGTTAATAAAAGATGAAAAAATAAACTTAGAGTTGGTTCTTATAGTTATGCAGCATTATTGGATACTATTAATGATCCTGGTAATGCTGATAGCAGCAGCTGCTTTTGGTGCAGGGGCTTATATGTTTGACGCGATATCTCGCAAACGACATGGAGGCTATCGTCTCTAATGAAAATTGCCACATGGAATGTGAACTCTATTCGGGCTCGTCTTGATCAAATCACAGATTGGCTCACAATCAATCATATTGACATACTAGCCATTCAAGAAACTAAAGTACAAGACAAGGATTTTCCCTTAGATGCGTTCAGTAAATTTGGTTACAATTGCTCATTCTATGGTCAAAAATCGTATAATGGAGTCGCATTTTTAGCGAATTCAAACATCGAGCTGCTTACGAAAAACATCCCCTCCTTTGAAGATCCTCAATGTCGCGCTTTAGCAGCAAATATTGGTGGCGTTACCCTTGTTAATTTGTATGTCCCTAATGGCTCAGAAGTAGGGTCGGAAAAGTACAGCTACAAAATCTCATGGCTGAGCGCTTTAAACGTCTGGCTATCAGAGCTTTTAAAGTCTCACTCAAACTTAATAGTTCTCGGAGACTTCAATATAGCCCCCACAGATGCTGATGTGCACGATCCTTCCGAATGGGAAGGAAAAATACTATGCAGTGACGAGGAACGCTCCCAACTAGAAGCCATTACTCGATTAGGCCTGAAAGACTCGTTTAGAAGCTTTCCCCAGGAACCAGAAATTTTTTCTTGGTGGGATTATCGTGCGGGTGGCTTCCAACGAAACAGAGGACTTCGGATAGATCTTATATTAAATAGCCAAAGTCTTGATGATAGGCTGGTAGCCTGTTCGATTGATCCCACACCTCGCAGCAATACTAGGCCCTCAGATCACACCCCAGTTATCTTGGAAATAAAGTAAATATACTCCTATATTTGTATATCAGAGCGGTTACCCTCCTCAAAATCTAGACGCTAATTTAAAGATAAGGTTGCAATCTAAGAGATCCGAAACTAAACTCCTCGAACCAAGAATGTCTCGTTGAGCAAAAAAATGAAAGAAGCAATACACCCCAATTACCATACGATAAGCGTCACGTGCAGTTGTGGCAACACTTTCGAAACGCAGTCGACCTATTCTGAAGAAAAATTACATCTAGACGTCTGCTCGTCATGCCATCCCTTTTATACTGGACAACAGAAGATCGTCGACACTGCTGGCAGAGTCGACAAATTCAACAAGCGCTACGGGAAGGGCGCCAAATAATAAGCCCGCTAGGCATTATTCTCAGCGGAGTTAAACAACCACTCCTCTATCGTGCACCAAGCACTCTCGATACCCTGATGCTTGGTAGCTGAAAATAACTGCGCTGAGATCACGTCAGAAGACTTAGAGATGCGGCGGTTCACCTTACTTAAAACATTAAGGCCCTCACCACGGCTGACCTTGTCGGATTTGTTAATCAAAATCAACATCGAAACGTCACAGGACGAACACCACTCTATCAGAATCTCCTCCTGAGGCTTTAAAGGGTGTCGTACATCCATTAACATAACTAGACCTGCCAAAGATTTTCTGGTCTCAAGATAGTCGGGCAGCTCTTGTTCCCAATGAGATCTCAGACTTTTAGCCACCTTTGCATATCCAAAACCTGGAAGATCCATCAAGCGTCTCTGAGAATCGAGGTTGAAAACCACTAGATGTTGAGTGCGGCCTGGCGTTCTGCTGGTGCGCGCTAAATTTTTTTGCCCGCAGAGCACATTTAGTGCACTAGATTTACCACTATTCGACCGACCAGCAAAAGCCACCTCGTAACCTTCATCACTCGGGAGCAGACTGCATCTGGGCACGCTCATTTGGAAAGAGGCCTGTTGCAATAGGGCTCTAGTTTTTGAAAAAGCTTCCGTGTCTATGTGAGTGCTCTCTTTTTTTGTGAATTATAACATCTGACGCAAATATTATTTAGATCATACGATGATCCAAGTATATAATGAACGGCAAATAATCAACCGAGAGTTATTCGAATGTACCAAAGGAAATTTTTCCTTCGCCTTTTAGTTATATTTTTATTTGCCACCGCACAAAATGCGTACGCAGATGGAGCTGCAAAAGCTGCCGTTTGTGGAGCATGCCACGGTGCTGATGGGAATAGCTTAAATCCAGTTTGGCCGAGCCTTGCTGGACAGGGGGTAGATTACACCGTTAAGCAATTGAAGGCTTTTAAGTCCGGACAACGTCAAAATGGACTGATGTCTCCAATGGCTATGAGCTTAAGCGATGAGGATATGTTAGATATTGCCTTATATTATGAAAAACAGTCTCCCATAATAAAATCTGTGTCCGCAGATGGTATAGCGGAGGCCGAAAAACTGTATCGAGGAGGGGACAAGACTCGAGGTATCCCGGCGTGTATGTCCTGTCACGGACCAAATGGTGCTGGAAATCCTGCCGCCAAGTATCCTGCGATTCGCGGCCAACATGCCGAATACACAGCGGCTCAATTGCAACAGTATGCAAACAAGTCACGCACCACCGATCAACAACAAATGATGAGAATGGTGGCAAAAAAACTTACTGAAGAAGAGATGCGTCAATTAGCGAGTTACGTGTCAGCTCTCCACTAGGCTAAAATAAAAAATATGCGCCCTGAAAACATGTTGTTACTCTCAAGAACTTTAGGCGCATTCCTGCTGACATTGCTCGTTGCCTCAACAACATCCGCTACCGACAAATTTTTTGTTGGCAAAGACTTTGAACAAATTTCTCCCATTGTAAAAACCCAAGCTAAAAAAGGAAAGGTAGAAGTTGTCGAGTTATTTTGGTACGGATGCTCCCACTGCTTTGCATTCGAAACCGAAATCTCAACATGGGAAAAACAAAAACCAGAATTTATTGAATTTCGACGAGTACCCGCAATTTTTGACAGGAAATGGGTTAGCCATGCGCGAGCTTACTACACTGCTGAAAAGCTAGGAGTTACAAAAATTGTTCACCCGAAACTATTCGAGGCCTTGCATACAAAGAAGCAAATAATCTATACAGAAAGCGAGCTTGCGGATTTCTTTGAAAGCATAGGGGTGAGGAAGGAAGATTTTACCGCTGCCTACTCTTCTTTCGAGGTAGATACCCTTACTAGAAAGGCAATGGCGTTAACAAGAAGCTATGGCATCGGAGGCGTACCCTCTATGATTGTTGCCGGAAAATTTCATTCAAGCGTAAGACATGCCGGATCTTCTAAAAACCTGCTAAATGTAATCGATTTTCTAGCTCACCGAGAACTAAAGATAGACCACAATTTGTCTCCCTAGCTTATGTACGACACTCCCGCTTCTGAACGAGACATTGCAGCGATAGAAAGTTCATCAAACTGTCATGAAGCGAACGCATACGCGTTCTTACTTTAACCTATTTTTTATATTCCTACTTGGAGGTTTTGTCTAATGATTAAACGTCTTCTCACGGCTACTGTAGCCGCACTA
>Ga0115566_10000127_pt1 | contig 60218 bp, 45 predicted proteins | sample COGITO_mtgs_1204_3_FD_87173 | JGI IMG/M metagenome (GOLD analysis project Ga0115566, IMG submission 87173) | Pelagic marine microbial communities from North Sea - COGITO_mtgs_120405 | ecosystem: Environmental > Aquatic > Marine > Epipelagic | place: Germany:Helgoland, sampling site Kabeltonne...
ATTCCCCACTCCCAAGCACGTTCGTCACGGTTGCTGCCGGAGGATGCAGCGAGTTGAGTCTGCCTGCCCAGGCCACACGCGCCCGCGCCACATCATCGGTCGACGCCCAGTCGTCCTCCACCAGTGCCACCAGCCGTTCCACGCCAGTCAGCGAAACCTCCGCTGGCTCGACCGGCTGCACATCCTCAAGCTCGTGCGCCGGAATGCGCCGAAAGCCAATGCGATGCGGTGTCATGCCTTCCGCAGCCACATTGATCCGCGAGACCATCACCGAGTTCATAAAGGTCCAGAACCCAAATGCCCCATCTTCCAAGGGCTCGTCGTCCTGCGCCTCCAGCAGCTGCTCGTTGTCGAACGAGTACGTCAGGGTCCCGTTTACGCGGCGCATCTTGAGGTAGTACCAGGCACCGTGCACATCGCGACCGGTCTTCTCCAACTCGTGCCGCGCCTTGCGCACATTTCCATCGCGCCTGCGCGGCACCGCATAGGTGTCGCTCTCATCGAGCTGCTCCCCGGCTCGGTAGAGCCGGGACCACAGCTGCGTGTGTTCCGGGTCCCACTCGCCGCAGGTGGCGGTGTAGCCCATGCTTGGGCTATTGCGGCTGCCATGCATCGTCACGTTCAGGTCGCCGCAACGCTCGTAGTAGCCGTGCCGCATCCCGGCATACACTTCGACACAAAAATCCCCGCTGAACCGATACTTGGACCAGATCGCCGCCAGGCCAGTCAGGTTGTGACCGTTCATATGCGACCAGCGTGGGTCGCATTGAAATCGATTGATGATCTGCCATTTGCCACCATTGATCAGCCAGTCGGTCGGCGCCTTGTTGAACACCGTATCCTGCACACCGTAGCGATCCACGGCGAGCTGCGTAAGGTTAGAATACCCGTCGATCCGCAGCCGCCGCCCACGCAACGGCTGAGACAGCTGGTGCCGGTGCACCACTGCATCGTCCGCGCGCACTTCGAGAAAAAAGCCGTCCACATCCACCGACAAACGCTTGGCGCCTTGCGGCAGTGCCTGCTGAAACAAAGGCTCATCCGCCTCCGACACGGCAAGGCTCACCAAAGTCTGACTGGCCCTAAACTGGAGCTCGGCCTCATCAGACTCCTCCCCCACGCCCAAATGCAGCGTACCAGCGGCCACGATTGGCACGTGCACCGTAAGCCGCCCCAAGAAATCACTCTTGTGCCAGGTCTGCGACTCGAAGTGGGACCATTCCCCCTCCGGGCTCGACCAGTGGCGCATATACGGATCTTTTTCAAACACCCGATTCTTCTCGTACTTATTCCGCCACTGCTTCGTCGGCTGCAAGCGATACGAAATCTCCAGCACCGAGACCGGTTGCGAGCTCCGCACATACAGCCCGGACGCACCAGAATTCTCAGTGCCCTCATGCACCAGAACCAGCTCATCGTTTGCGTAGAAGCGGACATGATCCGCGTACGGCTCGGCCCACAATCGCAGCGTGTCACTGGCGGTTCTCGCCCGTTCCCAACCTGCGACCACCCTGACCATCGGGCCAATCACGCGCTCCAAAAAGTAGGTTTCCTGCGTTCCCTCTCGGACCACACGAAACCGCGAGTGCGCCCGATTACTGGCGCGACAGCCGTGAAGAATGCCCACATCACAATCCTCGGCCCCGACCTCGAAGGTAGCCGCAAACGGATGCGCAGCATCGTCCTCGGAGCCCACCACCCAGGACCCACCGCCACGGGATTCGATCGCCACACCGTCAGGCGCTCGCGTCAGCTTCAATGGCTTCAACTCCTCCAGTTCAAGCGCATGATAGCGAAGTCGCGCATGCGAGTCTAGCCACAACTCCTCCAGGCTAGCCAGGCGAAAGTCATCAAACCGAAATGCGCCATCGCGCACAAACAGCCCGGCCTTCCCGCCCGGCGGCAAGGCTTCGTTCACATCGATCACACAGGTGTGATCTACATAACACCGCAAGCGTCCACTCCCGGCGGCCACGCGCAGGCGGATCCACTGCCCCGTCTGGCATTGGAATTCAGCGCCCTGCAGAAATTCACGATCCCCCGCCCCTTCACGCGATAGCACCGCCCGGGAGTTCTCCCCGTTTCGCTCTGGAATGCGCAGCTCAAACCGGTAAAGACGATCATCCGTGCTGTGCAGAAAGGTCAGCCCAGCAGCACCGGGCGCGGTAAAAATAGACACCGCGGCCTCGTAGTTGTCTGCAAACGGATATCCGGTCGCAATCTCCGCGATCCCTTCCGCCGGTGCCTTGCCGAGCAGGCTGTAGAAGTTTGGGCTGCGCTCCTCATCCAGCGGCTTCTTCTGCAGGTTCTTACTGGTGCGCTGCTCCAGCGCGTCATCCATGACCGAGCGCACTGCCCAGTCACCGGACAGGATTTCCCAGTCTGCCAGCGGCTGAACTCCCTCACCCTCCGCCCCCATGAAGCCATCTAACCGCACAAACGGCGCAACCTTCTGAAATCGAAAAGCAGTCGTGGTGATCCCTGCAGCCTCCACTTCCACGCTAGCGGGCGCGAACGCAGCTGGCACACGCAGCACCTCGCCTTCCCCCAGATAAATCGTCCACTCATGGGGCCGCAGCTTGGCCATCATCGTCTCGGCAGTGCCAGGCGTTGCGGAGTCCGCAACTTGCGTGGCTGGGCCCGTGTACTTGCGCAGGCGCTCGTCCTCCGCGTCTCGCTGCCAGAGTTGAATCCCCCGCTCTGCGTCCAGCCGCGCGCGCCACTGCTCCCGCTCATCTTGCGCCGACAGCGTAATCTGGATTGCGGAGTCCGCAGCCACCGGAAACGTGAGGTTCCCGGTTGGGGCACGCAGCGGTAGCACGGCGACCTCGCCGATGGCAGAGGACGTTAGAAAAAGCAGGAAGATCAGAGGGCGCGCAGTTCGCATCAACATAGGCACGGGAGTTGGGAGTAAATCACACCTTAATTAACCGCAACCGCATAGGGAACAACACAGCTGGTGCAGCTGGGCACTTGTGCACGCCTCTCCCATGGGTCTTGCCTCCTCCCGCTATCGCTGCTATATCGGTGTCTTGGAGTGGAGCGCCGGTGAGCCCTGCGAGCAAGCGGACATCGGCGAGGGCCTATCCCATGACAGCGAAGTTTGAAATCGAGCACCCCAGCGATTTGGCACATTTCCGCTTGTCACACTGGGTCGAGGCCCGCTTACACCAACTTCTCGAGCGGCAGGATGGCGGTGCGCAGCTTAGCGAAGACGAGCGACTTGAGGCAGAGGGCTTAGTCAACTTGGCCGAAACTCTGTGCGTAATCAAGCTGCGAAGCGAACGTCTGGCTCAGGAAGCAGCGACCGTCCCAGCCCACCTTGCCCGCGCTGTCCGCAAGCGGGCGAGGAACCGCGGTGAGTATTGCGGCCTATCTCAGGTTGGCCAAGAGGCTACGTTTCATGTAGCTCACATCATACCGTATGTCTTACAGATCGAGCCCCAAGTTCAGCCGTGTCGCTTCGTCCATCTTGTCGATTGACCATGGCGGATCCCAGACAATCTCGACATGTACGTCGGTCACGCCCTTGGTCTGCCGCAGCATGTATTCCACTTCGCCCACCAACTGTGGCCCATAGGGACACGCTGGCGTGGTCATGGTCATTTCTACTTCGATCATGCCGCTGTCTTCGATCAAAATGTCATAGATCAGGCCAAGATCCACAATGCTGATCCCGATGTCGGGGTCAATGACTGGACGGATCACGTCGTACAGACCTTCCTTAGTCAGTACAATCTCTTCTTCTACTTCAACGGCTTCTTGCTTCTTCGTGATCATAGCGCGGGTTCCTCACACATTACTGATTCCGGCGTAAAAGAGTCGAGACGAAAACTAAAGAGAAAGCCATTCAGCGCGCTCTGCAGCTGATGCACCCGGTCACGGATGTTGCAGCAGGCCTGCTGCGGGCAGACCCGCTCCGGCGTCCGGCAGGTGCACTTGGCAAGATTCACGGGGCCTTCCACGGCTTCTACGACGTCACCAAGTGCAATCTCCGCAAGTGGCTGCTTCAGCAGGTAGCCGCCCTTGGCCCCCTGGACAGACACGATCAGCTCGGCGCGATTCAGTGCTTGCAGCACTTTTCCCAGCACATCCTGCGGCACCTTGTAGCGCTCCCCAATCTCACGGCTGGCCACCAGCTCGCCCTCATCCAGTGAGTCCAGATGGTACAGCGAGATTAGCGCGTATTCTACTTTTCTTCCCAGTTTGAGCATAGCTACTCCGTCGACACGTCTTCTGACCGATCCTGTAGCGCGGCATGCATCGTATGCCAGGCCAGGGACGCGCACTTCACGCGCACAGGAAACTGACAAACGCCGGACAGAACAGCCAGCTTACCCAGTTCGGCGGGATCTACATCACTTTCGCCGGTCAACATCATATGAACCTCGCGATAAATCGCCTCGGCATCAGTCACGGTGCGGCCCTTTAGCTTTTCAGTCAGCAAGGACGCAGACGCCACGGAGATCGCACAGCCAGTGCCCGTGAAACTGACGTCCTGAATCACACCATCTTCAATATTCAGGAATAGATCGAGCTCGTCACCACAAAGTGGGTTTTTGCCGCAGGCCTTGTGCGAGGCGCAGTCCATGTCCCGGAAATTACGCGGGGATTTATTATGGTCTAAAATGACTTCTTGATAGAGTTCCAGCATGCTCATCGGGCAAACATCTCTGCAATCTGTGGGAGGGGGGCGACTAAGCTGTCGATATCAGCTTTGGTATTATAGACACCTACCGAGGCGCGCGCAGTGGCGGGAATGCCAAGGCGCTCCATGATCGGTTGCGCGCAGTGATGGCCCGCGCGTATCGCAATGCCTTCACAATCGAGGATCGTACCAATGTCGTGTGGGTGCACATCCCCAATCAAGAAGGAAACCGCACCACCACGCACCGCCGGTTCCCCGATCAGCCGCACGCAATCGATCTTCGACAGCTGCGCGACCAAGTAGTCCAGCAAGTCCGCCTCGTGGGCGGCGATCGCCTCCAGGCCCAGCGCTTCGACGTAGTCTACGGCCGCACCGAGCCCAACGGCTCCGCTAATATTGGGCGTGCCCGCCTCAAACTTATAAGGCAGCTCGTTGTAGGTGGTGCCGCTGAACGAAACAGACGCGATCATGTCGCCTCCGCCCTGCCACGGCGGCATCGCCTCGAGCAGCGCTTCGCGGCCATACAGGACGCCAATTCCCGTCGGCCCATAGAGCTTATGCCCAGAGAACGCATAGAAATCACAGTCCAGTTCTCGCACATCTACTGCCGTGTGAGCCACTGCCTGCGCGCCATCGACCAACACCGGAATCTCGTGTTCATGCGCGGCGGCGATCATCTCGCGCACCGGGTTCACCGTACCCAGAGCATTCGAAATATGGGTGAGTGCCACCAGCCTGGTGCGCGCGTTCAACAGTTCGCGATACGCCTCCTGATCCAGATCGCCGCTGTCAGACATTGGGATCACCCGCAAGACGGCACCGGTGCGTTCGGCTAACATTTGCCACGGCACAATGTTCGAGTGGTGCTCCAGCGAGGAGACCACGATCTCGTCGCCAGCACCAATTTTGCTCGTGCCGAAGGAATTTGAGACCAGATTGATCGCCTCAGTCGTGCCCCGCACAAACAGAATCTCGCGGACAGACGCGGCGTTCAGAAAACGCCGCACCTTCTCGCGCGCGCCCTCGTAGGCCTGGGTCGCCTCTTGACTCAGCAGGTGTACGCCGCGGTGCACATTCGCGTTGTGCGTCAGGTCAAACTTACGTACAGCCTCGACTACCGATACTGGGCGCTGGGTTGTAGCCGCGCTGTCCAGATAGACCAGCGGCTTGCCATGCACTTCGCGCGACAGGATCGGAAAATCCTGCTGAATGCGGGCAGTGTCCCAAACAGCAGTGGCCGGTACCGGGGCATTCATGCGGTCATACCTTCCTCGTGGCCTGTGAGCTGAGATTCGATATAGCGGCGTACTACGTCCACCGGCAGGCCGATGATCGCTTCATCGGCAAACGCATAGGTCAGGATCGAGCGAGCGCTCGCTTCATCAATCCCACGCGACTGCATGTAGAACAGCGCCTTTTCGTCGAGTTCTCCAATCGTCGCGCCATGCGTGCAGCTCACGTCATCGGCAAAAATTTCGAGCTGCGGCATCGTGTTCACCTTCGCGTCATCAGACAACAGTAGCGCGCGATTGGTCTGCATCGCCGCCGTACGCTGCGCATCTTGGCGTACCATGATACGGCCAGCAAAAACGCCGCGCCCGCGATCATCCAACACGCCTTTGTACATCTGCTCGCTGGTACAATCTGGATGCGCGTGATCGAGCGACGTATGAAAGTCTGCGACCTGCTTATCCTTTGCCGAATACAGACCGTGCAGCCCGACATGCCCACCTGGGGCGGTCATCACCACATCGATCTCCGTGCGCGATAGCGCCGCGCCCAGCGAAACCGCATAGCTGTGCAGCGTGGCATCTCCCGCAACCTGCGCTGCGATCAGCCCTAGGTGCGTGGCCGTCATGCTGTCCTGTTGCAGGCGCACATGGTTTACCGTTGCGGACTCCGCCACAAAAATCTCGGTCGCCGGATTGGCTACATACGTGCCAACGCCAAAGCAGGACTCCACCACCGTGCATGCCGAGCCACGCTCAGCCACGATCAAGTGCCGTGGATGCGCCGACACGTCCTCGCCGGCCATCAGGTGCACGAGATGAATTGGCGCGTCGATCGTGACGCCCGCGGGCACCCGAATCACCACACCGTCCACTGCTGCGGACGCATTTAGAGCTGCAAAGGATTGTGCGGACTCCGCAAAAAGCTGGTTCAGCTCGACGGGTGCATCAGCGAGTGTCGCGAACGAAGAGACCGAGGCAGCCTCGGGAAGCTTGGAGGCTTTCAGATCCACGCGGCCATTGCGCAGGATCACCCGGTACCCATTCAGCGCAAAGTCCGGCACCGCTGGATAGTCGGCGTCCGCACCCGCGACCTGCCAGGAAGTCGTCAGAGTTTGAGCCAGCGGTGTAAACCGCCAGGCCTCATCGCGCGGCCCAGGATAGCCCAGCTGCTCGAGTCGAGCCCGCCCCTGACTTTGCAGCTTGTGCAACGCACCGGGCGCGAGCGCTGTGGCTGCTGCCGCAAAGGGAGAAGAAATGGTCGTCGTGCTCATCAGGCTTCCGCCAGCTGGCCAGCTTCCTGGCGCACCCAATCGTAGCCGCGCTTCTCAAGCTCCAGCGCCAACTCAGGGCCGCCGGAACGGATGATCTTGCCTTCACTCAGGACATGGACAAAGTCCGGTGTAATGTGGTCCAGCAAGCGTTGATAATGCGTCACCACGATCGCCGCGTTGTTCTCATTGCGATACTGCTGCACGCCACTTGAAACCGTACGCAAAGCGTCGATATCCAGCCCTGAGTCCGTCTCATCCAAGATCGCCAGCTGTGGCTCGAGCACGAGCAGTTGAAAAATCTCATTGCGCTTCTTCTCGCCGCCCGAGAACCCGGCATTCACCGGACGATTGATCAGGCTCTGGTCAATCTGCACCTGCGCCATCTTCTCCCGAACCCGGGCCAGGAAGTCCATGGCGTCCAGTTCATCTTCGCCCCGGTACTTCCGCTGCGCGTTAAGCGCCATCTTCAGAAAGTAGGTGCAGCTCACGCCTGGAATCTCGACCGGATACTGAAAGGCCAGAAACAACCCTTCGCAGGCTCTCTTTTCGGGCTCCAGGTCCAGCAGATCAGAGTCATTAAAAATCACCTCGCCCTGGGTGACTTCGTAGGCATCATGGCCAGCCAGCACTTGGGCCAGCGTGCTCTTGCCGGACCCATTCGGGCCCATAATTGCGTGGGTTTCGCCACGATTAACTTTCAGGCTAATGCCCTTCAGAATTTCGGTGCCATCAACGGATGCGTGTAGATCGCGAATCTCAAGAAAAGTAGACATAATATCTCAAACAGACTAAGAATAGGAATTAAAAAGAGGAACGGTCAGCCGACGCTGCCTTCAAGGCTCACACCGAGCAGCTTCTGGGCTTCGACGGCAAACTCCATCGGCAACTCACGGAAGACTTCCTTACAAAAGCCGTTCACGATCATACCGATTGCGTCTTCCAGCGGAATACCGCGCTGCTGACAGTAAAAAAGCTGATCTTCGCCGATCTTAGAAGTAGAGGCTTCATGTTCGACCTGCCCGGTGGTATTCCCCACCTCGATGTAGGGAAAAGTGTGCGCGCCACATTTGTCACCCAGCAGCAACGAATCGCACTGCGAGTAGTTTCGCGCGTTCTCGGCCCCCTTGGCAATGCGCACCAAGCCCCGATAAGTATTCTGGCCGACCCCGGCAGAGATTCCCTTCGAGATGATCGTGCTCTTGGTGTTCTTGCCCAAATGCACCATTTTGGTACCAGTATCCGCTTGCTGGTAGTTGTTTGTCAGCGCCACGGAATAGAATTCCCCGACACTATTGTCGCCCTTGAGAATACAGCTTGGGTACTTCCAGGTGATCGCGGAGCCGGTTTCTACCTGGGTCCAGGAGATCTTGCTGTTGTCACCATCTGCGCGTCCGCGCTTGGTCACAAAGTTGAAGATTCCGCCCTTCCCGTCCTTATCGCCCGGGTACCAATTCTGGACCGTAGAATACTTGATCGTCGCGTCCTTATGAGCGAACAGCTCGACAACCGCTGCATGCAGCTGGTTCTCATCACGCTGCGGTGCCGTGCAGCCTTCGAGATAGCTCACATGCGCGCCCTCGTCCGCAATCAGCAGCGTGCGTTCAAACTGACCGGTGCCAGCGGCGTTAATCCGGAAGTATGTCGACAGCTCCATCGGGCAATGCACGCCCTTGGGCACATAGCAGAACGAGCCCTCGCTAAACACTGCAGAATTCAGCGCCGCGTAGAAATTATCCCCGATCGGCACCACCGAGCCCAAATACTGCTCGATCAGCTCCGGGTAGTCTTTCACAGCCTCGGAGAACGAGCAAAAGATAACGCCCATCTCGAGCAGCTTATCCTTGAACGTCGTCGCGACCGACACGCTATCAAAAACCGCATCCACAGCAACGTTGCTCAGGCGCTTCTGCTCACCGAGCGAAATGCCCAGCTTCTCGTAGGTCGCCAGCAACTCGGGATCTACTTCATCCAAGCTCGCCAGCTCCTTCTTCTGCTTCGGCGCAGCGTAGTAAATAATCTCATTAAAGTCGATTTTCGGGTAGCCCACCTTTGGCCAGGTTGGCTCCGTCATCGTCAGCCACTTGGCGTAGGCTTTCAGCCGAAAATCCAATAAAAATTGCGGCTCGTTCTTTTTTGCCGAGAGGAGCCGAATGACGTCCTCATTCAGGCCAGGAGGAATGGTCTCCGTCTCGATATCCGTCACGAATCCATATTTATACCCACCATCCGTAAAGGCCTTGACGGTCTCCCGTGTTTCGGGCGCCATACGTTCTGCCACTGCAGCCGAAGGCTCGCTCATTTCCTGGTCCTCACATAATTCGATGTCGACACGGCGCGGCGGCCGCAAATCAAAGGTGCAATAGGAAAAGTACGACCAAGATGATCCCCTTTCAATCCGATACCCGACAAAAAGAGTCCTATTTTGGAATCGCATCCCGCAAAAACCTGATTGCAAGCTGCGATAACCTCGATATTGTACCCGGCTTCAGAGCCGAGGGGCCTTCTGCACACCGGTAGCTCAGTTGGTAGAGCAGCGGACTCTTAATCCGCTTGTCCAGGGTTCGAATCCCTGCCGGTGTACCACTTCTCCCGCCTGAAAACATCCAGTCTGGCGCGACCTACTTGTCGCCGCCACGGCGGCCCACCACTACAAGTCGTGATGCGCGCCACCGACGCGATCTGCGGACTAGGTCATTGACGAGCGGGCTGAGCGCCGCAAGCACGCCCGCTAGGCAACTCCACCCATAGCCTAGCCCCCAGCCTGGTGGCAACGCCCCAGGTCAGGATGACCTACCGAGTTGAACGCTGAGCGCCGAAGGCACAACCGGAGGGAACGTGTTCCTCACCAGACTGCGCCACGTCACTCACCTGATGAAGAGCGCCCAACTGCGCTCCCTGCGTTGCTCTGATCATCCAGGCGGAACGAGACCGCGAGCGGTCACCCTCTATGCTGGCCACCTGTGGGACAAACCACCGGCAGCAAACGCCGTTGCCGCGCGCACTTGCGGTGCGCCAGAATAAATCCGCATCTGGCAGTTTAGGCCAGCGGGCCGCCAGCGCTCCCAGTCCAGCCGAAGCGCTAAAGCTGGGCAGCGTCCGGAAATACGTGCATAGTGTTGCTCCGAGCCCCAAGCGCAGGTAAATCTGCAATTCCATTGGACGTCGGGGAGAAAGCGCGTAACGATTAGGCATGCATTCCCCACCCGCCATCCCAACTCTTGTTCAACAGGCACAAGCCGGTAGCGACCAGGCGTTCGCGGAGCTGGCTCAGCAGTTCGACGTCCGCCTGTGGCGGAGCGCCTTGGTGATGTGCCGAGACGAGGTATCGGCCCGTGATCTCGTGCAAGAAACCTGGCTGGAGGCATGGAAGTGCCTGCAGCGGTTCGACGGCCGATGCCAGTTTTCGACCTGGCTGCATGGCATCCTGCGTCATCGCTATCTCAAGCTTGTGCGTCGGACTGCTCGTAAGCCACTTGTCCTCATGCCCAGTCCCGTCGACGACGAGCCGGATCCTGGTCAAGCGCTGCCGGGAGCCGCCCTAGAACGCCGCGAGATGCACACGGCCCTCCGCGAGCTGTTGGCAGTCCTGCCTGATGAGCAGCGCCAGGTGCTCGAGTTGCGCTTTTGGGCCAATGCCGCACTTGCCGATATAGCGACGGCACTCGACTGTCCCGAAGGCACCGTCAAGTCGCGCTTGCACCACGGTCTCAAAAAGCTGAGAAATAATCCGGACTGTTTGAACCTTCTCGGCTCGGACGGGGAATCAGGAGCGTGATGATGAATCCCCACTGTCAGAAATTTGAGAAACTTGTCGACCTGGAGGCCGCAGGCTGGCTCTTGCCCGAAGAAGACGCGCTCCTCGCGGATCACCTGCAGTCCTGCGCCAGCTGTCGCCAACAAGCTGACGCAGCAGACCAGATCGCGCAGCTGCTGGCAAACTCCGCTGTGACTGCCGCTCCCGTGATTGATCTCGCAGCCTTTCCCGCACCGGCCAAGCACAACCTGTGGAAATGGCTCCTAGTCTCCGCCGCCGCGGCCTGCCTGGTCCTCGCTTTGCGAATTCCGCAAGCCGTGTCTACGTCTGCCCCCGTCGGGCTGCCTGTCACCGTGGTGTCGACGGCGCTCCAGCAGGAGAAACTGGCTGCGCTCTCCGCAGCGTTGCCCAGTCTCGCGACCTATCGCCAGGCCGCTTCACTTTCTGACCACGATCTAGATCGTCTACTCGCAGCCCATAACCGATGCATCGACCTCTATGCGCCACCAACAACCATGCTGACTCACCGAATCACTCGATAAGGACTTCCGCTATGAAACCATCCCGCCTCTCCTTCCCACTTGCCCTACTCATTTTACTCCTGGCAATCAGCGCCGCCTTCGCAGTGGACACCCAAGTCACCATCAAATGCCGTATTCTGGGCGTGAGCAGTGGCAGCCCGACGTCGATTAGCGCTCCGAGAGTCGTCGTGTTGGCGGGCCAGCAGGCGACCATCGCAGTCAGACAGGAGCATGTGCTGGCACTCGCAGACTCCGAACTATCCGATCACACACAGACTCTGACCGACGGCCTCCTTCTCGAGATCTGCCCCGTCGTGGTCGGTGGCCGGGTGCTACTCAAGGGGACCGTCACCTTTACCCCGAGCATAGCGCCCGCGTCTTTCCACAAAACTGAGCTGGAAGCCTCGGCCACGCTGCATCGGCAAGAGACTGCCTTCGTGCTGTCGATGATTCCTGGTGAGTCTAAAACACTCCCCATGGGCGAGCACACGACTGTCATCTTGCGGGCCACTCTGGCGTCCATTGCCAATGCCGCCACCATATACTGGCAGGCCTTTGCCTCGCTACCGCCAGCGCCCGAAGGCGGAGACTCCGACGCCTTGACTGCCTGGCTCGCGAAGTCCGACACCGCCCTGTCTCAGCTGCACACCGCCGCCGCCTTGCCGCATTGCGACTGGGAACTCGACTACGATCTCGGATTAAACCTGACCTTGCCGCACCTCAGCAAGATGCACAGCCTTATCAAGGCGGCTGTCGCCCGTGCAGAAGCCAACATGGCCGACCATCCTGAACGCGCGCATGCCGACCTCCAAGCCGCGATGCGCGCTGCTGGCCATCTCGGCGTCGACCCATTGCTCATTGTCCAACTGGTGCGCATTGCCATAGAACGTCAAGCTGGCGAAGTGCTGGCGCAACACCTGGCCGGCATGCCGGCGGCTTCTCTGAAGTCATGGCAAGGGCTGCTGGCAGCGCAACCTAACCCGCCCTCCCTGACAAGGGTGTTGGAGGCAGAGAGCCACGCCAGCCTGGGCCACCTGCGTAGCCAGCTCGCTGAAGCCGACGCGGATGCCGCCGAGACAGTGCGAAAGGCGACAGGCTTGGATATCGCTGCCGGCCCGGATCTGGAGAGAATGCTCGATGTAGCCGAAGCCGACTATCGCGAATTGGTCCGTCTTGCCAAGCTGCCGTCATCCGAAAGGATGCCCGCCTTGACCACTTTCGAGCAGCAACTTCAGACCACATCAAAGGACCACGCCTTATCGAAACAGCTGATTCCTGCCATCGTAAAAGCTGCCGGAAAACTGTCTAGGGCCGTTGCGGACTCCGCAGCTCTGCAAAAGAAGCTCGACGCATTGCACCGCCAACGCACTGCTATGATAGAGAAGTTGGACGCCATCATCATCCCCCGCCTTTCCCTCAAAGACGCGGAGCTTGCCGACGTCATCAAGTTCCTTTCGCGGCGCGCCAAAGAACTCGACCCCGCGCAGAAAGGCGTGAACATTATTTGGCAGCAGGCGAATACTATTCCAGCCACGGTCAACATCGAGCTGGAGAATATCCCGCTTAGCGAAGCGATCCGCTACATCGCCCAGATAGCAGGCGTCTCGTTTGCCTTGGAAACACACGCCGTCGTTCTGCGCTAAGCCATTCATTCTGAGGCCGAAGGCCGCTAGCTGTCCTGCGCCGACCACGTAGCGGTAGCCAGCTTTCAAGAGTTGATCAACTTCCTGCAACGCATCTTTGCAACTGCAACCAGAGCGAAACCCATGGCTCCAGTCGGCAAACGTGACTTCGAACACTGGTTCAAAAACCAGCTTGAACGCGGCCTAAGCGATACGGTCGCGGACGCAAGGAGCTGAAGACAAGAAAAGAAACAGGTGATTTAGATACCGCATTTGCCACTCCTTTTTGGGGGGGAGTCACTATGATAGTCCGACCACAGCGCTGTTGCAAAGTAGGGGCAAACCACTCGGATGTGTGAATGACTGCAGCGAGTGTGCAAGGGGCCATAGGGCCCTGGTGTCTGTTTTGGGAATCGCGATTTATGACTCGCGAGTAGGATGACGCATCGACTTTGTGAGAACTCTGCAGCGGTGCCGTCCAGAAAGGAAGCCGTCAGTGTGTCAACGAGTCAAGTGGTCTACTCGCTGGTCGGAAGTCACTAGTCCAAAGCAAAAACGAAAGGCGGCAAACCTGCCTTGCCCTACCGGTAGTCTACTTCTCGACCGGGAGGACGATACCGCGCATGATGATGTTCTGGCAAAAGGAGAAGATCACGAAAGCCGGGACGGCTGCGATCAAGAGTGAGGCGAAAATGATACCCTCCCCGCTGCGCTGCTGAAGCTGATAAAGCCAGGGCATCATGAAGTTGCCCTAGGCATCGGTAAAGGTGTTCAGCGTGATCACCGCCGGGATGGGCTTCGACAGGCTCATGGTGATCTGCCAGAAGATGCGAAACTCGCCGACACCATCGATGCTGGCACTCTCGTAAGGCTCCTGAGGCAGGCTGTCAAAGAAGCCTTTCAGTAGGAAGATCGAATAGCCGTTGCCAAGCCCAGGCAAGATGAGCGCCCAAAAGGTGTTGAGCATGTTGAACTCGCGGAGCATCAGAAAGACGGGAATCTGGGTGACCATGGGCGCGCTCGGCCGGCCCATCTGTCGGCACCGCAAACAGACCGATGCAGCAGGGATAGTTTTGCCAGAAACCGTTTCCCTGGCCAGATATGTGTACTCTTCCCACACTGTGGGCATTGCGCCGTACCATCGGTCATCCAGCCGCTCCGCGAATCGCTTCGCTCACCTTTTCCCGACGCATGCTCCTGTGCGTAAGGTTATCAGTACCGAAAGTTGACCGATTGTCACTTGTAGATTCTGGAGGACTCAGTAGACATACGGTCGATAAAGGCGTAGAAGTTTACGCCAGACAACTTCGTCATATTGGTCCCGTAGCTTCACACCAGCAAGGTTTGTCACGTGATAGGCGCTAGAGGCAAAAGAGCAATCTAAAAGGCTGTTGCGATGGAAACGAAAAACCAAAAGAACTTAGACGACTTCCTGCATGCTCAAGACGATGTGGGGTAAGAGTCGTCGCCGATCTCGCAACACATGAAGCGAACTAATGAGCGCACGAAGGCAACAAACAAGAGGCCACCATGACTGACACCCCACACATCGACCGGCGCAGCTTTCTGCAGGCGACTACCGCTGGCCTGGCGCTTGCTGGCATCAGCCATACCGCCGTTGCCGCCCCCACAGAGCCAGCCGAGACTGAATTGGACCACGACATCACCACAACTGTAGACATTTTGGTGGTCGGTGGTGGCACAGCTGGGACCATTGCCGCGATCCAGGCGGGCCGGGCAGGAGCCAAGACCTTGCTCACTGAGCGCGGCGCCCAACTTGGCGGTATGACCACCACCGGCGGCGTCTCCTACCCCGGACTTTTCGATGCCTGGGGCAAGCAAGTCATTGCCGGAATCGGCTGGGAATTGGTCAAAGAAAGCGTTGAACTCGACGGTGGCGCGCTGCCCGACTTTGCCAGAGTGCCCAAGGCCCATTGGCAAAACCAGGTAAGGGTCAACCAGTTTCTCTATGCGATCCTCGCTGAGGAAAAATGTACCCAGGCGGGGGTCGAGATTGCCTACTATGAGTTCCCGCAGGCGATCGTCGCCACGGCGGATGCCTGGCAGGTGGACTGTGTAGGCTTTGGCACCCGCCGGCGGGTGCTTTGCAAGCAGATCATCGACTGCACCGGCGGCGCCGAAGTGGTGGGGATGCTGGGGCTGGAACGGATGCGCGAAGAGGAGACTCAGCCGGGCTCTATGCTCTTCAAACTGGGCGGGCACAACGAGCCGGGTCGCGCCGGCCTCCAGGCCCTCTATGTGCATGGGGCCGACTCCTCTAACTCCCGCACCGTGACCACCGCCAGCCTCACTGGGCGCAAGGCAGTGCTTGCCAAGGTTCGCAAGGACGAGAAGCGCCTGCTACACCTGCAACCAGAACCGGGCTTTCGGGAGAGCTTCCGCATCGTCGGCGAGACCATGATCACAGTTCAGGACTATACCTCAGGGCGTAAGTTTCCCGATGCGGTTGCCAATGCCTTTTACCCAGTAGATCTGCACACTAAGAGCGGCGTTCGGCCCAAGCCTCTGAAGCGGGGGACCGTGCCCACCATCCCGCTGGGCGCGCTCATCCCCAAGGGCAGTCGCAACATCCTGGTTGCGGGCCGCAGCCTTTCCAGTGATCGTCTGGCCAACTCAGGGCTACGCGTCCAGGCCCCCTGCATGGCCATGGGCCAGGCCGCCGCCGCAACCGCTGCCCTCGCTGTTCAGCAAGGACTCAGCCCGCTCGAAGTTCCCCTCACCGACATCCGCGCACTCCTCCGCGAGCATGGCGCCATCGTGCCGGGTGAGTGAACGGGTCCGTGAGAGGTGAAGCGTCCTGCCGTCACTCTTCTTGCTGCACTGACCTTTACCGTGCTGGCGGTCACGGGGGTGGTGGCGTTTGTGCGCCCGTTCTCGATCAAGGTCGTGGGCCTGCACGCGTTGACCGGCTTTGCCTTCATGGCCTTGGTCGCGGCGCACGCAGCCAACAACATCCGCCCGCTCAAGGGCCACCTGCGGTTGAAGCTCGCGTGGGCCTGCCTCGGGCTGGTCACGATTACCAGCGTGGTCATCTGGCTGCAGCCGCGGCCGGTCAAGTCCTTGCTACGGCTAAGCGCCAATACGGGGCCCGCACTCGACCGCTTCGAGGTCAAGGACGACGGTATCGTCTACCATTACAGTCCGGCCCCGAACTACCGCATGATCCTGACCATCCGCGCCGGTGCCAACTACGTCCCAGAAAACCCGCCGCATCTGGCGATCTGGCTGGAGAACCAGGGTGCGTACCACATCAAAACCTTGCATGCCCCGGCTCCGGAGCATGCAGACCGCCTCCCGTTCTGGCGCTTCAAACGCGAGGGCTGGGAAGAGGCCAAGGCTGAGGCCGCAGCCGCCAAACCAGCAGACGAAGTCGATGCAATTTCCGGTGCCACCCCCAATGGTTCCTTCGACCCTGCCGACTACATCCTCCCCGCGGACCCGGACAATCCCATGCCCTACAGACTGCTGATCGAGATCGATCAACCGGGCGACGCCAACGCCTTCTTTGGCGATCAGCCCTCCTTGGTCTACACCGTCGAGATCGACAACCTTGTGCCCACCACCTTCCAAGTCCTCGAGATCAGCGGGTATCCCAAACGGGACGAGCAGCCCGGCAAGGAAGCCTGGGAGCTGTACTACGTCGACGATCAGTTCACCACTGCCTGGGAGCTGATCGACAGCGCCCTGTTGACGATCGATCGTCGTGCCCCATAGCGACCGCAGAGCCGGCCGCATTCGTAGTGATGAAAACGGCTTCTGGTGCCCCCCCGGATGAATTGTCCCGACCAGTACGCCCTGGCGGGGGCCAAAGGGGGGGCGCCATCAGCCCGTGGATAAACTCTGAATTTGCTGCGAGCCGCTCTTTTGCCCGCGCGTGCTGAGCTCTTAGCTGCCAAAATGAGGACTCTGTTATTCCCTGCACAAGCGGTTGCTGAGCCATGGGGTTGTGATATGCTCTGCTTCGTCTGAAGGCATTCATTGGGCAACAAATTCTTCGTCTGCAGAGTGCAGACGCACGCAGTGCTCGGGCCTGTTTACATTCCTAATTCGCATCTACCCACAGCCAAAATAAAGGCGGAACTTATGGCTCTTAGTGTCAACGGCACAACGATTTCCGACGAAAGTATTGAAGCAATGTTTAAGCAACTGGCGCAGCAGCGCGGCGCACAGGGAGCGGCCGCGGCGCCCGAACGACAGCTGCGTGACTGGGCCCGTAACTCGATGATTGACCAGACACTTCTGCAGCAGGAGGCCGCGCTCGACCTGGAGCCTGTCACGACGGACGAGATCCACGAGTTCTACCGCCATTCAGAGGACAACCTGCGCGCTCTGCCATTGACGGACGCCAAGAAGGAGATCGCCTCGCGCATTCGGGCAAAACGCATCATCGACAAGGCGACCGAGAGCATTGGCGAGGTGACCGCCTCGGAAACGCGTGGGTTCTTCGATGCCAATCCAGGCCACTTCGAGATGCCGGAACGCATCCACGCCGCGCATATCGTGAAGCATGCAAAGACACCTGAAGAGCAGACCGTAGCACGTGACGCGATCGAGGCGCTCGCTGCCGAAATCGAGGCTGGGGCACCCTTCGAGGATGTCGCGGGAAAGCAGTCGGACTGCAGCGACAAGCAGGGAGATCTGGGGACCTTTCCGCGAGGTCAAATGGTCGAGGAGTTCGAGGAAGTGGCCTTCGCGCTTGAACCCGGCGGGATTAGCGGCCCCGTGGAGACGCCGTTCGGATGTCACCTCATCAAGGTGTACGAGAGATTCGAGGCCAGCTCCGAGCCATTCGCGAAAGTGGCCGAATCGATCCGCGCGTATCTCGGCCAGCAGCGCCGCCAAACGGCGATCACCGATCGAATCAAAGCGCTACGCGATGCTGCCACAATTATTGAGAGGTAGGGTGGTTGAGTCCGGGCCGTTTGACTTTGGTCAGCTGTCACTCACTGGATCGCGGCAGCCTGGGGCGCTGCCGAGGCGGTCACGAGGGGTTATTCGCCAGCATCCCACATAGTGTCGTTGAAATCCGGTCCAACCCAGTAGAAGGTGCCATCGGGCTTGGTAGCAGTCGCCTCAAAGTCGAGCGCTTCGCCATGTCCGTCGGCAAAGGTAAAGTTGGCTCGGCGGCCTCGGTAGTGGGGTGCATTGCGGGTTTCCTGCCCGCCGATCGTGAAGCGGTTTCTGAAGGCTGGAGGATAGTCCAATGCCGGAGTCCAGCGTCCGAGCATGTTTCCTTGGTTTTGCTCCGTCATCGCAATCGCCCGGCTGGGGTTGCGTGATTGGCCAGCGGGACGGGACTCGTCTCGGCCAGAGATGCCCAGCGCCTGGTTACGAGGCCCAAAGGTGGTGCTGTAGAAGGAAAGGCTGTATGCCCGCTGTATAGCCTTGATGCTTCCGTAGCTCAGCGCTTCGGAGTTTTCGTACGACGCGCATTGGTACACAGAATGCGGGCCGTGGATATCGTAGTTCAAGGCCGCCGCCTTCATGTCATTATCGGAGGAAGCATTGTCGCGATCCAGGGATGGGCGACCGTCGTAGCCACTAAGCAGGTCGTCCCATGAAATCCCACCATAGGGGGCTGACCAGTTGTTGGTGCCGTTGATTGGGTAGTAGTCATCGCTGTCGCCGGTGTACATGAAGATGGCGTAGGTCAGCTGTTTCTGGTTGTTCATGCAGTCGAGCGCTGTGCCGCTGTCTCGCGCCCGGCTTAACGCTGGCAGCAACAGCGATGCGAGGATCGCGATGATGGCAATGACTACCAGCAATTCGATCAGGGTAAAAGGCCGCACGAGCCGTGGTGCCTGCATCTGCCCATGCAGGGAAGTTGCAGGCAGGAGAAGTGGCTGCCCGGAACGGGTTCCGGGGATGTCCCAACGGCGGGGCGCATTCCCGCGCAAAAACTGGCGACTTCTGATCATCGATGACTCTTTGATAACGCGGCTTGTCGAGGCCTTAGAGGGATAACTTGGCTGAGCTTCAATGGATTGCAAGATGCAAACCTCGGACATGTGCTCTGTATGCCCCCGGGGAATACCCCAAAACTCCCAGAACACGAGAGGCAGCGCAGGCGGTCAGCCCGGCTAATCTTCAGGGCGGCTCGCCGTCAAATGACGCCGGCTGGGATCGCCTTTGTCCGTGACCTTGTAGTCCCACAGACCATTCAGGTGGATGCTGGCCATTCTGCCAGCATGCCGGAGGCGCCCACCTTTTCTTCGACACTCTCGCACTGCTAGGGGGAGCAAACCTCGGGCTCGATTCCAACGACTGATCGGCGCGGCTTGACCGGAGATAACTGGGGTAGGATCCGCGCTCATGGACGGCCTGTCTCTCCGGCGCTCACGGTTCCCGACGCAGATCGCACGCCAGCGGCGGTTCATCAGGACTTGCTCACGCAACTCCTCGCTAAAGGTCTCGGGCACTTCTGATTGCGGCCAAAAAGGTTCCGCAGCCTCGGCTTTGATGCAGCGCTTTGGCGAGTTCGCGGTTCCCGCGCTGAGGGCCCAGAATACGCAGGAAGTCCACTCAAAGCGGCACTGAGGGGGGAGCCTAGCCACCTGGGATCGTTCGAGCCGCTCAACAGCTCTACGGTAAACAATCTGAACTCTTCCTCGCGCCACTCTCCGGGAGCTGGGGCCTTGAGCTCGGCGGGCAACTTTGTGAACGACGCTGATTTTGTCGCATCAGCACGGGAGTACGATCGCCTGGTCAGCCACGTGTCGAGAATGACTACCGTTTCCTCAGACTCCTCAATCGATCAGCCACTTGCTAAGTGGCCCCCTGTGTGACTACTTTAGTAGCCGAAATTGTAGCCCCCAGGCTTTACCGGCTACATCAGGTACTTCAGCGAGATCAAATACTGACAGCGCGTTCTCAGCCTGTCGCTACTTCTTGCTGCGACATCCGGCGACGACGAACAGCAAAGGCAGTGCAAAGACAACCACCCGACACCCGCAATGAGGAATAAATCTAGCCAACGAAAACCTCCGTCACAGAATCGGTACCGCTGATTGGAAGCCCGCCCTCTCTTCTGATCCGCGCGATGGCGGGATCATCCAGCAGGCCAATGCGCCCGGCATCAATCCGTTCGATTCCCAGGCGCAACTGTGGAGCTCGATCATCCCAGCTGAAATCCAAACGCTTGATATCGCGAAAACATGGATCGGCAATCACCGCGTTTTCATCGCTGTTCTGCGCCCGGCGCTCAGCTAGAAAGGTGCCCAATCCCACGGGGTCGGCGCTGAAATATAGGTTGCCGTCTACTGCGCCCGGCGCGAAGCCGCTGCTGTCCAAAAGAAGAGGCCCTGCAATCGCCGTCGTCCAATACACGATGTTGCCGCGGATCGAGTTGATCCCTTCGCTAGGGCCGTGCACGCCAGTATAGACACCAAGAACACAGTTCACCAGCAAATTGTTGTCGAAGGCATTTCGCCCCTTGTGGGTGAACCCGCGCGGATTATCGGCGCTGCCGATGAGAATGTTCTTCTCCCAGAGCGAATCAAACTGATCATCGTCTGTCCGCATTAGGAAATTCTTGCTGTGGCTGTAGGCCAGGTTCGCCCGAATTATGTTACCGGGGCCGGTGGCGGACAGGTAGATGGTGTTGCCATCACTCAGCCGTTTCATGCAGTCATGGATTTCGTTGTACTCGACCACGTTATTGCGACAGTGCATGTAGGGCTCGTAGTCATCCCAGGCGCCCTGCCCTCCTTCCAAATGGGCAGTGGCATCGTAGTCGATCAGGCCGTGATACTCGCGGATATCCCGCGGCCGCATTTCCGGATCCCAAAAGCGGCGCCGCACCCCGGATAGGACGATTCCCATGTAGCCCAGCTCGTAGATGTGATTATGGGCAATCTGGTTGTCCCCGCTCTGCCAGAGATAGATCCCCATCGAGTGATCGTAGAAGACCCCAGTGTCGAAAATCGTATTGCTGATGACTCGGTTGCCTTTGTGAACGTCTTTATGGCCGGGGCCATATCCGGCCATGACCACGCCCATGCCGCCGACGTGCGCGATCGTGTTCCCTTTAATTTCAATATCCTGGCAGTAAAGATCAAGCCGCACGCCGTGCCCAGCGCTGTGCTCTAGGCGGCAATTTGAGAGCGAGCAATGACGCGCACCGCGGAACCGCACCAGCCCGCCTTCCTTATCCCACATTGCCCAGTCATGCTGCAGGCCTTTGTCCTCGGGAGTAAGCAGCTCGCGATCACAATGCGAAAAGCGCAGGCCACGAATGTGCACATTCTCCACCGGCTCATCCGCACTGCCACCCAGATCATTCCAGCCCTCCACGCGAATGATCTCATGAAGAGTCGGTGCCACGATTTCCGAGCTTGGCTCAGTCCCTTCTGGACGATAATAAAGGGTCCCGGTCGCACTCTCAAGCGCCCACTCCCCCGGTTCAGTCAAGAAGTCCAGATGATTTTCAAGCACGAAACGCCCGCGCAGTTCGTAGGTCCCCTGCGCCTTCACGGTCGCGATACGGTTGTCAAAATCGATCTGATCCACGGCCAGGTAGTTGACCAGCCACGGGCGCTGCGGGGCCATGTAAATTTCCAGGTCCGCAAGATTGTCCCAGGCTCTGAAACTCCCCTCTGGAAAATGCAGCTGCGTCCGCGCCGCGTAGGTCGTGCAAAAATCGGTGGGAAATTTCCCTTGCGGCTCGGAGGTCGTCTGGTAGCCAGCGGCCAGCTCCTGGTGTGAGCGCGCCCGCGGGAGCAGGCGCTCTCCTGCATAGAGCGCCCGAAACGCACTGTCTCCCTGTGCCCAAGGCAGCACGGCCTTCCAGATTGCTCCGTCCGCCAGCTCAGTTTGCTCCCAGCCTTCGATCCGCCGGCCAGCGCTCAGCAGTACGTCTTCCTCTTGCCAGGCCGTAATCGTGAGCCGCATCGCCGGATCGGGCTTGGCTTCGTGGTCAATCACGACCGTCTTGTCAAAGCTGTAGCTGCCCGCTCGAAAGCAGATCGTCGCATCGCCCCCGCTCGCACGGGCTTGCACCAGCGCCTGCTCTAGGCTTGCCAGCGGCGCTTCCAGCGTGCCCGGTGCGTCATCGCTGCCATTGGGGGCGACTATGAATGTCGTGAAATTTGGGTTCATGGCAGGTCTTTCCCGGGACTCAAGCGTTGGTTTGAAGCAGGATATCAATAGGGCCCGATTCTGGAACCGCCACACCGGCCACTGGGAGCGCCGGATAAATCCGACGCTACAAGTCGCGGTTCCGCTATTCCTTGTGGCCCAGATCCGAGTAAAACCACCAAGCGGTGACTTGTTCAATGTGGGTCATGATGTCATTGGCCAGCAATAGCTCGAAGTCGCCGGGATGGATCGAGATCCGTAGCGGTGCCGTGGCGGTCACGGCCCGGACGTTCCGGCCATTCCAAATACGAACGGCGACTTTGCGGTGAAAAGCGTCCGCTTCATAGCCGACTATCGGTGTCCGGTGGCGGACGCCGGTCTCGGAATCATAGACCTCGCGAAGGGTCTCGTAATAGCGAAACGGCAGGTCCGCCAGCTGTCGCGTAGAGATGCGCCCCATGGCCCAGGCCGGTGGCACGTAGAGCTGCGGCGCTGGGAAAAAGTGGCCCTCGAACCAATCGAAGCTGCGCTGAATGAAGGCCGGTATGTCACCGCGGGCCAGGGCTAGGTGTTCGGCGACTTTGCGGGAGAACAGCAGGCTGTGCAGCCGGTGCTTCAGCCCGCGAATCCGCGTACATTCGTGAACCCAGCCATGGCCTGCGAGCTGAATGTCCGCGCCTTCGTTCACGGTATGCAGTCGCGCGAGTTGCGCGGCAGACCATTTACGCCCAGGCACGACCAGCAGGGTGATGGCAGTGACCTCGGCTTCGCGCAGTCGAGCGATGATCGCCAGGACCTTATCCACGGTCTCTGGCATGACATCGTGAATCGAAAGCAACGCGGGAATCGCAGAATCTACTTGGTGCTGGAACGTCGTCTTCTCAGCCATTTTACAGCGCTCAGTGGGAGTTGGTAGATCGGGGTGCGGCGACGCGGTTCCAGCGAATTGATTAGGTCTAGCCAAGCTCGGACTGCGCGATCGTTTAGGGCGCAGGCGGCGCTCTTGGCACCTTCGCTGATGCGCTGCAGTTCATCAGGCGCAAGCTTGCTGGCGCGCCGGATGGTCTCAGCCAACGCTTCGTATTGGCCCATGACTTGAATCCATGGCGCCAAATCTGGAAAGTCCAGAATTCCGCAGCGCGGGGAGACAATGACGATGCGCTGCCTGGCCATGCCTTCAAGGGCGATGGTGCCGAAGGATTCAACGGTGGATGGCAGAATCAGGATATCATGGTCATCAATCGCCTGGCGCACGCTCTCGCGTGAGCACCAGCCAAGAGAGGTGAGATTCGGGAGCGCGGCTGCCTTTTCCTCGACCAAGCCCCGCAGTGGACCATCTCCGACCACGGTGAATTGCAGGTCCGGCAGCGCCTCGGCGGCTTCGAGAAACAGGTGCACATTTTTCTCTGGCGCGAGGCGGGCGGCGAAAACCACACGCCGGATCTCGCGGATCGGCGTCGTCGGGGTACTCGCGAAAGTTGGCCCCAGCGGGGTCCCGACCAGAGCGGTACGTTTTGCGCCGGTCTGATGGGCCAGCCGGATCATCTCACTGCTGTAGCCTACGACGACATCAGCCGCGCGAAATAGCCCCCAGTGAACGCGGGCCAGAACCGTCCGACAGACGACCCGTGACGCGCGCTTCCAATACATCTCAGCCAGGCTATCGAAATTGGTATGAAACCCGACACAAAGCGGAATCCCCAGTCTTCGGGCCAGGCGGACACCGAGGAATCCGTACGGCCCGGGGGTCGCCACGATGATGCAGGTAGGCGCCAGTGCAATGACCCGGCGCGAGATGGCGCGCCAAGCAGGCAAATAGAGCCGTTGGGTGGCGTCGCCGGGCATTGGCACAGAGCGAAAGGCTGGTGCATCCGCGGCCCGATGTGGCGGGCAGACGATCTCACACAAGCCCGCGTGCGCCTGCAGGTGCGCGCGCAGATCGGCATAGTACACGCCTACGCCATTGCGCTCGCTCATAGCGTCTGAGAGGATCACAATCCGTGCATCGGAAGAAGCTGAGGGTTTCGTCATCCCGGCTTCTCCCGAGAAAACCCGAACCGCTCGTAGGCCCAGTCGAACTGCTTGACAATGGCTTCATGTTCCAAGCCAAAGTCCTCCAGCGTATAGCGATGCCCGCTGGTATAGGCGCGGTTTGCTGCTGCCTGCTCAGCCACATGCGCCTTGAAATCTTCGGAGACCGGCAGTTCAAGTGCCTCATAGATGCGGATGATGGTCTGCTCCAGATCCTTGGTCAGTTCCCTCATCTCGACAGTCTCCTGATTGCAGCCGCAGGCAGGCAGGTTCTCACCGATGCAGTGATAATAATGCGCTAGAATTTCCTCAAAGTGGTCACAAAAATAGGGGCCGCTACAGTCGTTGTCGAAGAATGCATGCCCCCCGGACATTGAACTGAGCAACGAGGGCAGAACAGAGGCAGGGCTGCGAACGCAGGCTGCGAAGCGTGCATCGGGAAACGTCTGACTCAGGCTGTCTACCCAAGAGGTAAACGATGGGTTCTTGTTCAGGTAGGTTTTGTCTGGGCCATGGACATACAAGTGGCGCTGAACTGACTCGTGATAGAAGCGTAGCAGATACTCGCGACGCGCCTCAGGCACTCTTTCGTCGAAGAACGCCAGATCCCAGAGTTCACGGCAGTTCGGGAACGCCAACACGAGGATGAAGCAGCCCCACGCGGGCACCAGCATGAAATAGTCCTCTTCGGGGGCGGAGAGAGAGACCGGGTGAATCTCGTTGAAATCCCCAGACAGCTTACGCTCGGTCCAGTGTACCAGACGGGCAAGCGGCCGGCCAATCGCGCGATCGGCGCCCACGCAAGTCCCGATCAACTTGCGCTGTAGGATCGAGGGGGCCAGCCACAGTTCCCAGGCCGCCGCCGTGGTAAACTGTGCGTCTGCCGACAGCACGCGGTGCAGCATCGTGGTCCCGCTACGCGGCGCACCAATCACGAAAACAGGGCGCCTGATCTCCACGAGGTGGTAGCCAGGAAACAGGCCTTCATCCAGCAGCAGGCACAGCCAGTTGACACACTGCACGAGCAGAAACACCGGCAGCAGCAGCAGCATCACCAGCGCACGACGCACAGTGAGGCTCCCGGGCGTCCCAGATGCACCAAAAAAAGTATTCGCAGTCAGGCGAAGAAACGTAGCGAGAAAAGCAATCACGGCACAGCGGATTGGGTGAGCAGTAGGCTAAACCCTACTCGCTCTGCTCATAGATTCCAGAATATCCAATATCCAACCAAGAACGCCCAATGTCCAAGGAAAAACTGCGGGGGTAATTTACCCACGAGGCCGCATCTCTGGCCACCTCGTTCTCGTCCACCCACGTTCACTTAAACTTGGGGTCTTGGTGGGGGAAAAATCGGCTTTATTCGCCCCCCCCGCTATTGCAAGTGCTTTTGCATTATCAGCGCAGCGGAGGATTGGTACTGACATGCAGCGAAGAAACACCCAGCAACGCGAAGCGATTCGCACGATTTTTCAGGATTGCGACCGGCCTCTGTCGGTCGCTGAGGTGCTCTCGCGGGGTCAGGAAGACGTGCCGTCACTGAACCAAGCGACGGTGTACCGGACGTTGAACCTACTGGTCGATGAGGGCTGGCTGGTACGCATTCAGGATGCTGATGCGGGAACCATGTTTGAGCGAGCTGGTCTTGACCATCATCACCACTTTTATTGTCGGAGTTGTGAGCACATGTACGATCTTCCAGGCTGCCCGCTCGAAGCGCACCATGGAGTCCCCGGAGGCTTCACGGTAGAGAGCCACGAAGTAGTTTTCCGCGGCGTCTGTGAAACCTGCAGCGACGGGGTGGAAGCATGAAAGTTTGGATTGCACTGATTCTGCTGGCCGGTAGCGTTTTCGGAGGCGAGTTACGGCTTTTGTGCTCGACGTTTCCGATCTTTCAACTCACGCGCAACGTGGTGGGTGAGCGGGACTCAGTGTCCGTCAAGTTGCTGCTGCCAGCAGAGCTTGGTTGCCCGCATGACTATGTGATGACGCCCCGGGACATACGACGCCTGACCAAAGCCAATGCGCTGGTGCTGAACGGACTGGGAATGGAGGCGTTTCTCACCAGCACTGTGCAGCGCGTCAATCCCGAACTGATCATGATCGATAGCGGTGCGCAGGTCGCAAGTCTAACCGTGGAGACGCCACACGCATGTGCAAGCACCTCGTGCGACCACGACCACAGACCGCAGCACCATCATCACCGAGCGCACAAACACGACCGCGAGCCAACGGGCCCGGAGCTCAACCCTCACGCCTGGGTCAGCCCGATCCGCTATGCTACTGCAGCGGCCACCATCGCTGCCGAACTGGCAAAGCTGGATCCCGCCGGAGGGGCCACGTATGCCGCCAATGCAGCCGCCTACGCCAAGCGACTGGACATTCTGCAGGCCAAAATTACGACTCTGGCGAAATCAAACATGCAGCGGGAGGTGGTCGCGGATGCGCAGGCATTCGCCTACCTGGGCGCGGATCTCGGCTTGTCGATCGTCGCAGAATTGCCACACGGCGGAGATTCGTCCTCAGCTGCGGACATGCGTGCGCTGCTGAAGACAACCGAGGCGCACAAGCCTGCCGCGATCCTAACCCAACCTAGCGGCTCCCGGCGGCTGCAGAAGCTACTCAAGCGCGACGCCAGTCTCCCCGTCTTGGAAGTGAATCTGATGTCGACTGGCCCGATAGATGCGCCGTTGACGCACTACGAGACCGTGATGCTTAAGAATCTGGATGCACTTGCACACCTCCTGCAGTCCCGTGAACCCTGACCCCCAATCGCTACCGGCTGCCGTAGAGTTCCGTGATGTGACGGTCGTGCGCGGTGGCGTGCACATCCTGGATGGAGTTACCGCAACTGTGCCACGCGGCGGCTGCACAGCGATTGTCGGCCCGAACGGTGCCGGGAAGTCGACCTTGCTGCTTACACTGCTGGGAGAACTGCCATATTCCGGCCGCATTCACCTCGATGTTGCGGAAGGCCGTCCACGGGTAGGCTATGTGCCACAGCGCCTGGAGTTCGACCGTGGCCTGCCGATGACCGTCGAGGAATTTATGAGCATGGGATCGCAGCGGATCCCCCTCTGGTTCGGCTGCCGCAAGAAGAGCCGCGATCGCGCCCAGCAATTACTGGCCAGCGTGCGCGCGGACGGGCTGGCCCAGCGGCAACTCGGGGCCCTTTCGGGTGGCGAAGTCCAACGCGTGCTGTTGGCGCTCGCCCTGCAACAGGACCCAGAGCTGCTCATTTTGGACGAACCAGCAGCCGGAGTCGATTTTCAAGGCGAGTTACTGTTCTGCGAATTGCTCGAGGGGCTTCGTCGCAACCGTGGCTTTACGCAGCTCATGGTTAGTCATGACCTTTCGACTGTCACGCACCACGCCAGCCACGTCATCTGCTTGAACCGCTGCGTCGCTGCCGAGGGCTCCCCGCAGGACGTGCTGACTCCGCAAAACTTGGCGGCCGTCTTCGGCGTACATATGGGTCTAGTGGACCGCAGTTCGATGCCAGACCAAGCTGCCTCCTGCTCAGCCACCTGCTGCGACCACGATCAAGATCACTGACCGATGACACTCATCGCCACACTATCGGAATTCATTGGCTGGCTGCTGCCGTTCGAGTGCATGCAGGATCGGTTTATGCAGCAGGCTATGCTGGGCCTGGTGCTGCTGGCGCCCATGGCCGCGGCAATGGGCGTGCAGGTGGTCAACTTTCGCATGGCGTTCTTTGCCGATGCAATCAGTCATTCCGCGTTCGCCGGAGTAGCCATTGGCCTGCTGTTTTCCTTAGACCCGCAGTGGACCATGCCACTCTTTGCCATCTTGGTGGGGCTGGCAATCATGGCAGCGCAGCGCCGAAGTGCGCTGTCCTCGGACACGATTATCGGCGTCTCGTTTTCCGCGGTAATGGCCTTCGGGATCGCGGTCGTCTCCCGCGACAGCGGCATGCGACGCCAGATCGACCAGTTCGTATTTGGCGACATTCTGACCATCGACGACACAGGCCTGCTCTGCCTGATTGCGCTGTTTGCTGCGCTCCTAGCCTTTCAAGCCTTTAGCTACAACCGGCTGCTCTATGTCGGGCTGAACCCAGTGCTGGCCAAGGCCCACTGCGTGCACGTCGCCGTCTATCAGTACCTGTACGTGGGTCTGCTTTCGCTGGTCGTCATCTTTGCCGTATGGATCGTCGGGGTCCTGCTGGTCACCGCGCTCTTGGTCGTACCGGCTGCGGCCGCCCGCTGCATGGCGCGCACTGCTGGCGGCATGTTTTGGTGGGCCATCATCGTGAGCGTCAGCAGCGCAATCATCGGGCTGCTGATCTCCGCCCAGCCATGGGCAGATACCGCCACTGGGGCAACGGTGATTCTAGTTGCTTTTGGCTGGTTTACAGTGAGCGCCGCGGTCAGCGCTGTTCGGGCGTAGCCACCGGGTAGAGCAAGCCCCAGGCCAGTGACAGGCTCCTAGCGCAAGAGATTGAGCAGGTGGCTGTAGCTGTCTGTCCAGGCGACGGTGCGCGGAGGCATGGGCCGGTAATTGGGACTCTTGCGGGCGGTTTCGAGACAGGCTTGGTCGGACGTGATCAGGATCCAGTCTGCTGGAGAGGCGATGGGGCCTGCTTTGGTATCGGAGGAGATCCAAACTGCTTCGCGCTGGGCATCGATAGCGGCTTGAGCTAGCACGGGCTTAATGTCGAGGAGTCGGTTTGAGACGTGCACGGCGAGGATGCCATTGGGCTTGAGATGGCTCCAGTAGAGCTCCATGCATTCTCGCGTGAGTAGGTGCGTGGGCACGGATCCGGCGCTAAAGGCGTCGAGGACCATGACGTCGAAGTTTTGGCTGCCGGTGGCTGTCAGTTCGGCTTTGAGCAGGCTGCGGCCATCGCCGATCTGCACGGAGACCTCCGCCCCCCGGGCTTCGGCATCGTCGAGATAGCTGAAGTAGTCACCGCGGGCTATTTTATCGACGGCTGGGTCGATCTCGAAGAAGCGATAGCGGTCCCCAGTGCCGGCAAAGGCGGCCACTGTGCCGACTCCCATGCCGACGATGCCGACATGTGCCGGGCGGCGGCTGCCGTCCTCAGCCAGGCGTGGAACGTCTTGCAAGGCCAAACCAACACCCGCTGCGCGGGTGTAGTAAAGAGTGGGCTCGGCTCGCATGTCTTGATCTCGAATTTGGCAGCCATGAACGGTGCGGCCGTGAAAGAGGTAGTACAGCCGCCCTGGGCGTACGGCCGAATCCTTGACGTGCAGGACGCCGTAGAAGTCGCGATGAGTTTCGACATCATCGGCCAGGTCATCGGCGATCTCCTGCCAGAGCAGGCTGCCGGTGATGACAAGCACCGTAACGAGGCCGATTGACGTCCATCGGGTGGCACTTCCGTCTCGCCACAGTGCCCACAGTACCACCACAATGCTGCAAAGAATGACAGCGTGCAGTTCCCAGTAACCAAGCAGCAGCCAAGGCGCGACGATGCAAACGAGCAGGCCACCCACGACGCCGCCGACTGACATGAGGAGGTAGAATTGGGTCAGGTACCGAGTGCCCGGCTTGCTACGCGCCAGTTCGCCATGAAAGAGCAGGCAGCCAAAGAATAGCAGGGCCGAAAAGGCGCAGATTTGCATCAAGAGTGGTTGAGTCTTTAGGGTCATCATCACCCAGAGGGCGACGGCTATGGCCAGCAGCAGCCCGGATACCGTCCAGGAGCGCCGGTAGGCGTTGTCATGACTGAAGGCAATGATGAAGGTGATCAGATACAACATCAGAGGCACCACCCAGAGGAAGGGAATCACGGCGATGTCTTGGCATAGTTGATTGGTGACAGCCAGCAAAATCACGGAGCCGGCACCGGACAGGACCAGCCAGTAGACGATCAGGCTCAAGCGTGGTCGCTCGCCGGCTGGGCGAGGGTGAGCGGTGGCTGCGGGTATGGGAGCAGGTGCGGGCTTTCTGATGGCAAGTGCGCACAGCCCTGCGGATACGGTGTAGCAGACGAATAGGCACGCCCACCAGATGCCCTGATTAGTCAGCGACAGCAGCGGCTCCAGCACAAATGGATAGGCCAGCAAGCCGAGCAGTGAGCCAATGTTGGACAGCGAATATAGCCGGTAGGTGGTGGCATCGTCTGCTCCGGCTTGCTTGCTGAACCAGGCCTGAAGCAATGGCGAATTTGCGGAGAGCAAGCAGAACGGAAGTCCGACCGTGGCTGTTAACGTCCACAGAATATGCCCGTACGGCGTGGCCCCGCCGGAGAGCGGGCGCCAGGAGTCGTCCGGTGGAAAAAACAGAAAGGTTGCTACCAGTGCTCCCGCAATCATGATCAAATGAACGATCGCCTGTCGCCGTGGCGACAGCCAGGTCGTAAGGACGTGTGCGTAGCAGTAGCCCACCAGCAACGCTGCCTGAAAAAACAGCATGCAGGTGGTCCACAGCGCCGCACTCCCCCCGTACCAGGGCAGGATGATCTTACTCATCAAGGGTTGAACTAGGAACAGCAGAAAGGCACCTAGGGCAATGGCCACGCCGAATCGCTTCATGAGCTACCTTTCATGTGGGCACAGGCCGCGACCTACTGTTCTTTAAAGGGCGGGACAAAGATGCCGTGGCCACCTGGCTTGGCTTTGGCACCACCGACGCCGAAGGCTGCTGCCTGCTCGGATAGCAGCTTGGCATCGATGTGGTGGGGCTTCCGTAAGCCTTCTTTCTCCGGGAAAGATTCGATGTGCAACGACTGCGTCGGGAAGGCGAAGTCGACACCAAGTTCTTCAGCCAGCCGGAGAATCTCGAGGAAGATCTTCTGGCGCTCGACGAGTTCGTTAGCCCAGTCCGGCACTTTCAGGAAGCAATAGAGCAGGATGTTCAGGCTGCAGTCCCCGTAGCTGTTAAAAACGACGTGGTAGTAGTCCTTGCGGGTGTAGGGATTAGCCTTGATGATGTTCTTCACGCCTTCGGTGAAGGCTTCGACCTTTTCGGCCGGGGTATCGTAGGTCAGACCTAGCAAGGTTTTGATGCGCCGGTACTCGCGCCGGCCCATGTTGTCGACGTTGGCGTTTGCCAGGACGGAGTTGGGAACGGAGATCAGCGAGTTGTAGAAGGTCCGGACCCGGGTAGAGCGGAAGCCGATTTCCTCAACGGTCCCCTCGGTATCGCCGATGATCACCCAGTCGCCGATCTGGAAGGGGCGATCGATCAGGATCATGATCGAGCCAAAGAGATTGGCGCAGGTGTCTTTGGCAGCCAGGGCAAAGGCGAGGCCACCGAGTCCGAGACCCGCAAGCACTGACATGACTTGAATGCCGAGGTTCTGGGCCAGCAGCAAGATGCCCATGACCACGACGAAGACGCGAAGGGCCTTCTTCAACAGTGGCACCATCTGGTCATCCAGCATCGAATCTGTCTTGTCGGTGACGGTCTTGAGATAGTCTGTGAAGACGTCGACAAGACGATATGCTGCGGCGATGAAGGCGATGCCGGTGACGGTGGTGGCGAGGTAAGTCAGGGTGCGCTGCACGCCGCCATCGAACCCAAGCAAATGAATGGCGTAAAACCAGAACAGGGCCGCGGCGAATAAGCCAATAGGGCCCTCGATGCTTTCGATAATCCGATCATCCCACTGGGTCTTGGTCTTGGCGGTAATCCGGCCAAATGTGTGGGCGAGATGCTGAACGATGGTCTTGATGATAAAGCCGACCAGAATGGCCAGAAAGATGCCACCCCACTGCCAGGCAGGCAGGATCAGGTAGGTCCTGCGGGCCCAGGCTGGTAGCTGAGTCGGCGACCATGGACGCTTGTAACCGGCTCCCTGGCCGCTGCCTGCTAAGTAAGGGAACTTCTCAACTTTGCGAAAATACTCTTGAGCGCGCAGGGCGGTGTCCCGGGAAAACAGATACTTGCCACGGTTTCGTCCATCCTCGATTAGGACGATGTCGATCTCGGTGTTACGCAGACGCCAGCGAAGCAGGGGCGAGCCGTCTTCATTGGCAATCGGAATCTTCTCGGTGTCGACGACGATCACGCGGTCGATCACTTCCTTGAGGAAAATGGCTGCCTGTGAGTCCACCTCATCGATGAGGCCGAATTTGGTTTCTTCGAGCTGGAGGCACCGGGTGGCATCACTGAGGCGCTGCAGCTTGGCCTGATTCTTAGTTTTCAGTCCTTCGCGGTAATCGTTCATGGCGGAGAGAAACGAAGCCATGGTGTCGCGCGGGTTGTCCAGCCGGATTGGTTTGAGTGGATTGACGGCGGGATTCAGCTCGGTGCCCAGTAGGCAAAATGGTAGAAAAAGCAGTAACAGGTATTTCATGAATGTTCTTCGGTGGGCTATGGACGGGTGCGAGCGCTGGCTCTGACGGCGCTCAGCTGTTGGGACATGGAGGCGACGACTTCCGGATGCTCCGGCGCCATATTCTTTGCTTGGCCGATATCTTGTTGCAAGTCGTATAGCTGCTCCCAGTGGCTGAAGCCGCTTTCGTTTCCGGTAGTCGCGTAGTAGCGTGGGCCTTGGTGGGGGGGAAGGTAGGCCCATTTTTGATCGCGGACAATGGTCTTGGCATGCATCCCTTCGGTCACGAGTAGATCGCGCCCGGCGGAATCCTTGCCGGTGAGCGCGGGGAGGAGATTCAGGCTGTCGGGGGCAGCATCTTCTGGCAAGTTGACACCGGCCAGTGCCGCAAAGGTGGCGGTGAAGTCGACATGACTCACCAGTGCTTCCGAGACGCCAGGCGTTACTTCTGCTGGCCAAGACAGGAGAAATGGCACGCGGGTGCCGCCATCATAGAGGCTGTATTTTCCGCCTCGCAGCGGTCCGGCTGGGCGGTGATCGCCGAGTAGCTCGGCGGCATCATCTTCGTAGCCGTCGTCAAGGACGGGGCCGTTGTCGCTGGAGAAAATGACAATGGTATTGTCTACCAGTCCGAGGCGCTCCAGGGTGTCCAGCATCTCGCCGACGCACCAGTCCATCTCAGCGATGACGTCGCCGCGTGGCCCCAGGCCAGTGGTACCAGCAAAGCGCGGTGCAGGCATCCGCGGGACATGCGGCTGATGGAAGGCGTAGTAGAGGAAAAACGGCTGGTTTGCATGTTCTTCGACAAAAGCCACGGCCTTCTGCGCGAAGGCATCTGCCATTTCCTCATCGACCCACTCGGCGTCCTTCCCGCCGCGCATGTAGCCGATGCGGCTGACTCCGTTGACTATACTCATGTCATGGCCATGGCTGTAGCGCATTTTGAGCAACTCTGGATTATCCCGTCCGGTGGGGACGCCCGGGAACGCCCCGTCTTGCTGGTAGGTAACCTCGATCGGATCAGCTGGATCGAGTCCCACGACATCTCGCCCGTCAAGATAGACGCAGGGCACGCGATCATTGGTCGCGGCCATGATGTAGGAGGAATCAAAACCAATGTCGAGCGGCGTGCCCGGCAGGGGCTTATTCCAGTTTGGGTTGCCTGCGCCGATGCCGAGGTGCCACTTGCCGACCACGCCGGTCGCATAGCCCCCCTCGCGGAGCAGGCTGGGCAGGGTGTCGGTACCGGGCTCAATCAGCTGCGGTGCATCACCGGGGAGGATTTTTGCCCGCGGGTTACGCCATGGATAGGAGCCGGTCAGCAGGCTGTAGCGTGACGGTGTACAGGTAGCAGCGGTGGCATATCCCTGGTTAAAACGCAAGCCCTGGGCTGCCAAGCGATCCACGTTTGGTGTCTCGATCGCAGTGCCTCCGTAGCAGCCCACATCGCCAAATCCGAGATCATCGGCGTACATGATGATTAAGTTGGGCTTCTTAGACATGGGTGATCTCCGGACGGGTGCTTGCGTTCGTTTTGTCGGCAGCTGGGAAGCCAGTACCATGCAGTGATCGTTTTCGGTGTCAATAAACCCCAGGCTGGCCAGCGACTGATTGGCACTGGAGCTGGGGCGGCGTAATCAAGCACGAAGGTAAGGTGGTGCGTTCACTGGCGTAGGTCTGGGTACACTGTTATAGTGCATTTTAGTTTTACTGCCACGTCTACACATGAGATTTGCAGTCGTATGCGTTTTCGTTCTGCCCTGATTTTTCTGATAGCCTGGTGGGGATATGCCGGCACGCTAACGGTCGGAGATTTGACTCTTGACCCGGATGAGATCGGCTCGCTGCAGATTCGCCTAGTAGGCGGCAGCCAGATCAGCGCCTTACAGTTCGACATTGTCGTGCCCGATGAGCAGGCGCTGGGCTTTGGCGATGTGCAGCGCGGGGCAGCGCTCGGGCCCCACCGCATGGTCTACAATGGCGCGAATTATCGGACCGTGACCTACAGTCCGGCGTCCGATGTATTGAGCAATGGTGCCGTCATCGCGGTGGCAGTCACAGCATTGGAAGCCGGGGGCTCAGACCAGACAATCACGCTGGCGAATGTCCTCGCCATCGGGCCCAATGGCGAGACGGTGGGGATGTCTCAGAACGCTGGGACGATTTGGCTGAGCGAGGTGGACAGTGACCAAGATGGGGTCCCGGATTGGATTGAATTTCGCCTGATCGAGGAAAGCTCTCTTTTTGAAACCTTGGCGGACATCGACGCCACCACGGATATAGACGGTGACGGCTGGCCTGCATTCGAAGAGGAACTGGCCGGTGTATCCGAGATTGGCGATGCGACACGCTTCCCCGGCTGGCAGATGACGATCAGTGGGATCACGTCGTTTAGCCGGGCAGACATACTTAAATTTGGCTATACGATGGACCCGGCTGATGCCCAAGTGCCAGCGCGTGGAGAGAGCCGCTTGGTGCTGCTTGGCGAGAATGGAAGCCACTTGAGCTCGGATCTGCGGGCGTCAGCGCTCTCGCATACGTGGCTCGTGGAGAGTTCCGATCCCGCACCAGTGACGTTGAAATGGTCCGCTGCCGATGTGGCTGAATATCACGAACTTCAGATCCGGGAGCAGTTCGGCGTACACATTGCGGATACGCTCACCGGGACTGCTGTCGCACTTGCCGACAATACCTCGTTCGTGATTCAGCCTGGGCAGACCATCCGGATCGATTTTTCTAGAAAAATTGACGAAGTGGCCTTGGTTCCCGGGTGGAATCTGATCTCGATTCCACTTGAGCCGGAGATCACGGATCCGGATCAACTGATCAACCGGGCCAGCACGATTGCCTGGCAGTATGTGCTACCGAATCGTGCCTACCGTCAGCCGCTGTCATTTACCTCGCGGGCCGGCTACTGGATGCACACGGATATGGCGACGGCAATGGTCGTACTGGGCTCGTCCATGCTGGACCACACAGTCACTGTATCCGATGGTTGGACGCTCGCTGGCTTTGCCGAAGCAATCGCTCTCCCGAACTCCACCCCGTGCTACAGATGGGACGGAAGCGAGCTCGTAGAAATGCAAATTCCACGGACGGCTATTCCGCGAGAAGGCGTATGGATATTTAGTAACAAGGTGCAGGATATAGGCGGCCTATGAGATTCTTGATTGTATGCGCACTGCTGGCGGCTTTGGCTGCATCAGCGCAGAACCGGCGTGGTGACTTCAATAACGACGGGCAAGCCCATGTCGATGACGTGGTGCGTCTTGCCAACCACCTGAACGACCGCCACCCGCTGCCGCTACCGCTGCGGCTCATTGGCGACCTGAATACGGACAATGTGGTGGATGATACGGACCTCCAGTTGCTCGCAGACGCGGTAGCTGGCACCTATCAGCTGCTGCCGTATCTGCCACCGACACTAAACGGGCTCAGCGAAGTCACCGGGGACCAAGACGTGACTCTCTCCGGGACGACTATGGCCGGTGCCCAAGTGACGGTGTCGGATGGCACCCAGCGCTGGCAGGTCGGTGCCGACGCGGGTGGCGCGTTTTCGCTATCCGTCCCTGTGACGCCTGGCACGACAACCGTCTTCAGTGTGTTCGCCGAAGAAGGAGAGAATCAGACCACTGAGCGCTTCTTCTCGGTGCGTCATGATGATCAGCCGCCGCACGTTGTAATCCAAGGGCCAGGGCATCTGGAAGTCGTGGAGGAAGCACGCTATGTCGTTAGCGGGTACGCCTGGGATGCTTCGTCAGGCATTGAACGCGTGACAGTGAATGGACTGGATGCAATTGTCCAGCAAAGCGCCCATGGGACAGTCACTTGGTCTGTAGTGATCCCGCTCGTCCAAGGTGTAAACCTGCTCACCGCCGTGGCTACCGATGGGGTCGGGATCGCGAACACCCAGACTCAGGCCGTGGTCTTTCAACGGCGCACTGGCCCACGGATTCAACCACTGTCACCGCGCGAGATCACTGGCGTCAGTGGTGTCCCATTGAGCGAGCCGCTGGTGGTACGCCTGTCCGATGCAGACGGTGGCGTGGTGAGAAAGTGGGTGTCCTTTGAGCTCATCAGCGGGTCGGGCGTTCTGTCAGCCTCGCCAACGATCGCTGCAGATGCGACCAGCCGTTTCGTCCAGGCGGAAGCAACTGCTGGTGTTGCCATGGCCTATTTTCAGCCGGGCCCTGGTGCCGGACGGGCCGCAAACATCGTCGAGGCCCGAAGCCAGTCCCTAGGCCGGGTGCGCTTTTTCGTCCATACTGTCGCAAACGGCGATGCCTCGATCACGATCTTAGAAGGTGATACGCAGATGGGGCCGCTCGGCGCGCCTGCAGTGCGAACCATTCGTGCGTATGCCTCCAACCATGGCGACCCGATTGCTGGCCTGCCAGTTTCCTTCAAGACCACCAGTGAAGGGGCTTGGTTTGGAACGACCGAACCATTCATCACCGGTGAAGATGGGATCGTAGAGGTCACCGCATTGCTGGGAGCTCAGGGCGTAACAGTGGAAGTCTCTGCTGGCACGCATTCGACCGTCGGGCCGATTGACGTGGCCTTGACCGGTCTGCTGCAGGGCGCTGGGCAGACGCAGCTGACGGCCACTGTGATCGACACCAATGATGAGCCTGTCACTGGTGTTGAACTGAGACTAACCCAGCCAGATGGCGTGGTTTCCGCGACGACCGATGCGCTAGGCGAAGTGACGCTGGATGTAGCCCGTGGCGCCGGCATTCTCGAGGTTGTCGGCAGAGGCAACGTCTTTCGCAAGACCATTGAGATCACGGATGGCATCGTAAATGCATTGGGGCCGATCCGGGTGTCTGCTGCTGCGACCGCGACTCAGACGGTCACTCCCGGCGTAGCTGCCTCCTTTGCGCTGGGAACCAGTGCAAGTCTTCATTTTTCAGCCACGGCGCTTGCGGCGTCCGCAACTCTGTCGGTCGAAGAATTGCCGGTCAATCGTCTTCCAGGCCTGGACGCGGTTGCTGCGAACTTCGCATTTTCGATTCATCCGGTCGAGGCAACGTTTGCGGAGTCCGCAACGCTCGAGATCGCCAATGCTTCTGGGTATGCACCCGGTCGTAGGATTCCGCTGTTGCACTATTCGGCCGACTACCAGCGGTGGCAGATTGCCGATGTAATGGTGGCGTCTGAAGACGGACTCACCCTGAGCGCAGGTCGCGGTATTGCGCAGGGCGGTGAGTATGTGTTGGCCGCATTTCCAGGTCAGGCGCGAGCCGTGGGCTGCACCGTATCTTGTGAGGCAAATGGCGGAACCGCGGGCGCGCTAGTGGCGGTCCCTGCAGTGCCGGAGCGGACTCTCTTTAATCGTGGCTCGGTCGCGACCGTGGTTCTGGACAGTGCCACGGATGACGGCGGCGCGATCGGGCTGGATTGCCGCGATGCGGCCGCATTGGCTCCCGTAGGAACGCTGGCAAGCGTAGTGCTGAATGGGCCGCAGAACGTGAATGTGCCGCTGGCCGTGGAGCATGACGCGGAGTTGCAGCTCGATCTCGTGCGATTCGGCGGAAAGCAGGGCGGAACGTACACGCTTACCGTCACGCGGGAAGCGCGTCGCGGATGCGAGCCAGCGTCAGTGGAATCAACGCAAGAGTTCGAGATCGTAAATTGCAGTTTCCGTCCGTTCAGTTGTGAGGGCGAAGCGGCCTTGATCGTTCTGTCGGAGGCGTATGCGGAGTCGGCAACGGTGGATTTGCCAGCAGGGGGAGCAGCGGTGGTCTCGTTCCGCTTCGATGTCTCCGAGATCGCGGAGCTTCCAGTGAGTATCACCTGGCCGGAGCGTGCCCCGGAGGCCTTCCAATACAAGCCGTCCGCTGAGTCTTTGCGAGTGGAGGGCACCGTGTTTCAGGTGCTTAACGATGAGAGCACGGTGGAGGTTGCCGCAGCACGGACGATCAACACCACCGTAATCGAGGCAGAGGTCACAGAGCCCGGGCGCTACTTTGCCGTATTTGACGTGTATCTTGATGATAGCTGCCTCCGGCATGACTGCCCCGAACTGGTGGTGCCCGTAACCAGTGGCGTGGCCACGGTCCGCGGTACACACCTGTCCGGCCCTGGGATTGTTGGTTCACCGACGGTTCTCGTGGGAGAGGACAGTGAGTTTACGTTGTCTGTGACCCCAGCGCCTAGCGGAGACGAGGTGATCACCGTGCGCAGTTCCTCCCCTGTCATCCTGCTCAACGGGCAAAGCGAATTGGTGATCCCCGCTGGGGCACTCAGCGATTCGATCGAACCGATCACTGTGACTGCAACGGTGGCCAGCACAGCACTTAGTGACGTCGTGCTGACAGTCTACCGCGATGATGTTGCCGTCTCAAGCATCAATCTGACCGCGGTAGAACTCAACCTCGCTGCCGGGCCGTTCGTAGCCTGCAAGGGGGCTGAGCTTACCATTCCACTGACATTCAAGCCACAGGTATCAGGTCTGCTTGCAACCGCGACCGTGTCAGGACCAGGCCTACAGTTCAAGGGCGGACTGAGTACACTGAGCATAGACGGCAGTGATGGGCGCGACGAGATTGTTTTGGACGCGACTGTGGCCAGCGCGGAAGAAGGGGATCATACGATTCGGTTGTTTTTGAACACTGTCGAGGGCGACATTGCGACCGTGACAGTGGTGGATCTGGAAGTCACCGTCCAATCTGATGTCCTCACCGGTGTGCTTTTCGAATTCCAGTATTCGCTATTGCCGGATCTGCCGGGAACGGTTTTTGAGCTGTTTGCTGGGAATCCGGGACTGGCGGAGTTTCCTTCAGGTGGGAGCGCGCTGGCCGTGTCTGACGGCAGCGGTACGCTGGCAATCGAATCGCTCGAGCCTGGCACTGTCGACATGGCGGTTTCGTTCGGTGGGACGACCTGCTTCGAGCACACCTTCACCATCTCGACCGTCGTCTTGAACCTGACCGCGGATCTGAACGGCGATTCCCAGCTCGATCAGGCAGATGAAGACCTCGAAGACACCACCGTTTTGACCTTTTCCGAAGCGACGCCGCAGGCCGTACGGTTCGAGGTTGAGGCAGGGGCGGAGGCGTCTGTAGAACTGAGCTACACAGGCACGACTTTGTGGGAAATCGTCGAGACGCCGGAATTCCCGGTCGCGATCCCTCTCCCTAGGCAGTTTTTCGGCTCGGTCACCGAGGAGATCCAGTTGATTCCTGATCCGCCAGGAGCCGGCGAACTGATCCTGCGCGCGGTGGCCTCGACTTCGCTGTTTGATCTGATTACTTTCGATTTGCCTGTACAGCAGCTCGATTTGCGGATGGACCTAGACCGCAATATGCTGGTAGATGTGGCTGATGAGATCCTCGCACAGTCGCCGATCACACTTTCTCTGGAGGCCGGATCGCAGCTGGAAATGCAAACCATCGTGCGAGATGGCAGCAGCGATGCACTGCTGTCGGTGAGCCCCGAATCTACGGCCACATTTATCGTGCGTGACCTCCTCGACAATCAGTTGACCTTACCATTCAGCCCCACAAGTGACGAAACAAGCGTTTATTTCATTGAATTCACAAGCAGCGGGCAGATCACGTTCATCCTGAGCGATCAGGATAGTAGCGTGCGATCAGACCAGGTGCAGGTCACGGTGGTCGCTTTGAACTTAACCGCGGATCTGAACGACGATTCCATACTTAATCAGGCAGATGAAGACGTCGAAGACACCAACGTTTTGAACTTTTCCAAGGGGATGCCACAGACCGTGCGGATAGAGGTTTTGTCGGAAGCGACTGTGGAACTGACCGCCAGTGGCGCTACGATGTGGCAGATCGTTGATACCCTGGGAGTTCCAGTCGCAGTTCCTCTGCCCACGGAGTTCACTGGCCCGCTGAGCCAGGAGATTCAGGTGATTCCCGATCCAGCTGGGACAGGCGAACTGATCCTGCGCCAAGTGGGCTCGGCTGGAATATTTGACCGAGTGAACTTCGAGCTGCCTGAGCAGGTGCTCAGCTTACGGATGGACGTGGACCAAAGTTTGCACATCGATGTGGCGGATGATATCATAGCACAGTCGCCAGTCACACTTCCTCTGGAGCTCGGCCTGCAGGTGGAGATGTGGACGATCGTGCTGGATGTTCTCACTGGGGCACAGCTGGCCGTGAGCGCCGAATCCACTGCCACATTTATTCTGCGCGATGCTGCCGGCGATCCACTACAGTTGCCTTTGAGTATCACACCGAATACGACTGAATTTTATTCCATCGAATTCACAAGTGCCGGGCTGCTCACGTTCACCTTGAGCGATCAGGATGATTTTGGGATATCAGATCAGGTGCATATCACCGTGGAGAGTCAAGAATGATGTGGAAAATGGTTACATTGCTAGTCGGCCTTTCTGCGCTGGCCCAGATTAATGAACAGTGCGTAATCACCGCTGGTGGTAAACCCGTCCACGTGACCGCAGACGGTTTCTACGACCTGCGAGCTGTTCCTGCGGGAGCGCCAGTGCGCCTATACGCCCGATGTACGGATGCTAGCGGCGTTGTGCGGTATGGTCGCACCGAATTCCTCCAACCCGAAGCTGGCCAGTTGCTGGAAAACCTAGCGTTTAGTTTCTCCGCGTCGCCATTTCCGCGAGCCTCAGCACTTATCGTGGCGGCAGACCGGACGGCTTACACAATCGGTAAGGACGATCCAGGGCAGCTTTCTGTAACAGCCACTCACGCCAGCGCGGCTGATCTCGACGTAGCTGACGGTGTGGGAGTGACCTACACCAGCAGCAATCCAGCGGTGGTAAGCGTAAGTGCTACCGGGCTGATTGAGGCGATAGCTGAAGGCACTGCCGTGATCGGGGTTGCTTATGATGGGTTGCGCGGGGCCATCACCGTCGCGGTGAATGAGTCCGGCAATCAGGCAACCACGGTGGAAGGTTTGGTGAGATTCGCAGACGGAAGTCCTGTTTTGGGGGCAGAGGTATCTGCCGGCGGCGAGAGCGGTACAACCGATGCCAGCGGGCAATTCAGTTTTCAACCACTGTTGCTGGAGTCGGGGCCCCTGAGGATTGCCGCCGTGAAGCGGACGGATGTCCAGTACTTCGCTACTTCCGCTGTCATCGATGCTGTTTTAGGCGGCATTACTGATGGCGGCCTGCTCGTGCTTTCTACACCTCGGCAGGTCGATACCGACGGCGATGGAATCTTGGACGACTACGAGCTGACTCTGTCTCTGCCTAAACCTCCGTTTCAGTTCGACCTTAACAATCCAGATACAGATGGCAACGGTATCTTGGACGGTGCCGAAGACGATGACGAAGATGGGCTACCCGACTTCTACGAACTGCTTATTGGCACCTCCATGATCCAACGTGATTCGGACCACCCAGATAACAGCATCTCCGATGGCGATGAGGACTTTGACTCGGACGGCCTTACCAACCTGCAAGAGTTTGAGAACAACTCAAACCCCTATCTCCCAGACACCGATGGAGACGGCGTCACTGACCTGGACGAGGTTAACGCTGGCTTTGATCCTGCGGATGCCACTTCTCACCCCAAAAGAGTTGGATACGGTAGAGCCGTCTCATTTCGCCGCACCAACTAGCGCCGGTCAGGACTCTGCCCGCATAATTCACTTAAAAAATCGCTATCGAGCCAACTATGATCACCGACCAGGACCACGAGCAGTTGTGTCGCCATGGGCTTAGCCCAGCACAAGTCGACCAGCAACTCAGCCATTTCCAAAACGGCGTGGAGCCAATGAAGCTCGTCCGCGCCTGCACTGTGGACGATGGAATCATTCGACTGCTGGAAGATGATCAGAGGCGGCTGGACGTGGAATTCGAGGCGGTGGCTGCGACAGGCCGCGTCAGCAAGTTTGTGCCCGCCTCCGGGGCTGCCAGCCGCATGTTTCAGCAGCTGATAGATGTGTATACGAATGGTGACGACGCAGACGAAGATAGCAAGGAGACGGTCTTGGAATTCCAGGCTCGGCTTGCGGAGTTCGCCTTTGCCTCTGCTGTCGAAGCCTGTGGCGGCTCGCTTGAAGCCGATACCCACGCTTTATTGGAGCAGTTACTCACCGAGCAGGGTCTGAACTACGCGGAAACCCCCAAAGGGCTCATCCCGTTTCATCGCTATGCGGACTCCGCAAGGACGCCGTTTGGCGAGCACCTCGCGGAAGGGACCGCCTACGGTGCCGATGATGAAGGAACGGTCCGGATCCATTTTACGGTCTCTGCGGAACACGTGGAGCAGATTGAAGCGCACTTGGAGCAATGCCGCACACTGTTTCCTGACCATCGGTTCAGGATTGGACTTTCGGTTCAACAGGCAAATACTGACACGGTCGCTGCAGATGCGCAAGGCGAGCCCTTTCGTACGGACGAAGGTCGGCTTCTCTTTCGGCCCGGCGGGCACGGTGCCCTACTGGCAAACCTAGACCAGTTTGACGGTGACATCGTGGTGGTCAAGAACATTGACAACGCTCTGCCGACATACCGTGCGGAGGAAGCGTTTCGTTGGAAGCGCATTCTTACGGCCTACTTGGCAGAGACTCAGGAGCAGGTCTATGACGCACTCCATACGCTCGAAGGCGGTGCCGATGCTGACGAGATCGAAGCCATTAAGGCGCTTTGTCGCGAAACGCTGCACCTTGACATTTCTACTATCACCGGAGACCACACCAGACAGACTGAGGCGCTGGCGACACTTCTGAACCGCCCCATCCGTATCTGTGGCGTGGTGCGTAATCAGGGAGAGCCCGGCGGCGGACCATTCTGGGTCAGCCGGCATGGGACCGTGACCCGACAGATCGTGGAGCGGGCTGAGATTGACCTCGACGATGCGTCACAGGCTGCGATTGCCGACTCCGCAACGCACTTCAACCCGGTTGATCTGGTTTGCGGAGTCCGCAACTACCGTGGGCGCCTCTTTAACCTGACAGAGTTCCGCGATGACTCGGCTGTTTTTCTCGCCCAGAAGTCACATCAAGGCCGTGACTTGCAGGCGCTGGAATGGCCCGGTTTATGGAACGGCAGCATGGCCAATTGGATCACCCTGTTTATTGAGACACCACTCGAAACTTTCAATCCGGTGAAAACCGTGATGGATCTGCTGAGGGACGCGCACCAGCCACTTTCATAGTGCGGCCGCGGCCATTAACCATACTTAGAATAGGAGGCCAGCAATGGCTGACGGCGCGCTATCGCGGAAGGCTTACTTGTCGCGAAACGAAGGAAATTATGATGCCACGATCGAACTTTTCGGACAGAAGTTCGAAAAAGTAGATGACCTGCGTTATGGCACAAACCCACATCAAACTGCAGCGTTCTACCGGCCCTTGGATATGGCCACGCCAGTAGGCAGCCTCAAGATTCTCAAGACTGGTAAGAGCGGTCTGTCGCAGACCAATCTTGAGGATATCTCGTACGCGCTGAATATCTGTAAGTACTTTGACCGGCCGGCCTGCGCCTGCATGAAGCATGTGAACCCAAGCGGTGCCGCTGTGCAGGCAAGCCGCGAGCCCGTAAAGGCCGTGTATCTCAAAGCGCATAGTGCGGACCCGAGAGCGGCATTTGGCTGCGTGGCTGGCTTCAACTGCCAGGTCGATGCGGAAACCGCAGAGGCGATCATGTCCACGTTTGTCGAGTGTGTCGTAGCACCTGAAGTCACAGACGACGCCCTGGCAGTGTTCGCGGACTATGATCGTTTCAAGCGGAACAAGCACATTCGGATCGTCCAGTGCGGCAACTTGGCTGAGCTGCCGAAGTATGTCGGCGATGCAGGTGCCCCGACATTGAAGGTGCTGCATGATGGATCCTTGGTGATCGCCGACCCGTTGCTGACGAATCTACGCAGCGTGGCCGATCTGGGCCCTGCGACGGCAAGTAGCAAGGCACTGGGCGAGGTCACGTCTACGGTTCAGCCAACCTCGCAACAACTGGATGATCTGCTCACGGCCTGGTACATCAACCTGAACGTGCGATCAAACGGCGTAGTGATCGTCAAGAATGGCGGCGCTCTGGCGGTTGGTACTGGCGAGCAGGACCGCGTTGGCGCGGTCGAACAGGCGATCTGGAAAGTAAAGGAGAAGTACGAGGGCTTGGATACGATCGCAGGATCGGTAATGGCCAGCGACGGCTTCTTTCCATTCTATGATGCGGTAGAAATCGCAGCCGATGCGGGAGTGTCAGCTTTTCTGTCGCCCGTAGGGTCAATCAAGGACGCCGAGGTGATCAAGCGAGCAAATGAACTGGGCGTGGCCATCTGCCACGCACCTGAGCGCATTTTCTCGCATCACTGAGAACGAGTTTGTAGCCTGCATAACTCACGCCCTTCTACTACGAGAGCTTAATGCTGCACTCACCTTCAACCAGCTACGTTGCTCTCCGATTTCGGTGTATCTCGATACACTCTCATTCAGATCACTGCCGTAACTGGCTGAAGGTGAGCACATTAGGCCTTCTCGCGACGAATCGCGGGAATGATGCAGGTTCTAGATGCTGATCCAGCTGATTTTTGTTGGTAAGACCAAGCCGAAGGCCGCTGCAGCAGCGGTATCTGAGTATACGTCGCGGCTGGAACGTCTCACCCGAATTGGCACGCAGCAGATCCGGGACGAAAAGATTGGCCAGGATGCCGACGCCGCGCGGGCTCGCGAAGGTGCGAGAGTACTGGCCGCTCTGCGCCCCGCGGATTGGGTGGTGCTGTGCGACGAGCGGGGCAAGGAAGTCACCACACCTATGCTGAAAGATGTGCTAGAGCGCGCCCGTAGCGGCCAATCTCCGTATTCAGGACGGCAGCGATTGGTCTTCGTCGTCGGCGGGGCGCTGGGCGTCGCTGCTGCGGTCAGTAAGCGCGCGGATTCCACAATTCGGCTCTCCGGCCTGGTGATGGCCGGGGGCGTCGCACGCGTGGTGCTAGTTGAAGCAATTTATCGGGCATTGACGCTTGTCCACGGGCACCCCTATCACAACGAGTAGTTCGGTCGAATTCGGACTACAAGCTATTTGTCATTTGGCATCACTTGCCTTCTTCGGGCATATATCTGAAGTGCTAAACAACTATGTTATTTGTTTTTTGACTCGCAACTTATGACTCGCGACGCGCCGGTGAAGATGACGCTTTGACTCGGCGACAACTCAACCGCGGCGTCAGCCGGAAAACCAGCAGTCAGCGCGTCAAACACTCCAAAAAAACGCGAATCGCAAGTCATGAGTCGCGACTAGCCCGACTCTAGCGCTCAGGATCCAAAGTCGCGGGTTTCTCTCGGGTCATTTTGGTGTAATGATCACCTTGCTCTGCGGCAAGGCGGTCGTGTCGATGTCGAAGTGGCGATAGATCTGCGCCTGTGATGCCTCAGGAAGCCCTGGCTTACGAATTCGATGAACCGTGCCGTGGACTGTCGGAACGATGACTGTCGCGTAGCTATGCGGCTGCAAGGCGCTGCGTAACGTCTGCCAGCCGCGGGTGTCTCCGCGCTGGCGTAAGGTGTGCAGGATGTGCGTCAGTACGTAGTAGGCGAGCACAGTGATGAAAATGTGCCCGTCCACGCGATCTTCGATCTGATGGAAGTTCTGGTGCAGGCCTAACCCGAGTTTCGCACTTTAGCCTACACTCAAGAGTGAAAATTGGACAAATCGACGTGAGTCGCCACACAAAACGACCGCGTTCAGCCCGGCTGTTACGTGCCGAACTCCGGATTTGAGGGAATTGACTCAATGGCCTACACCGTCTTCGACGGCGATCATCAAGAGCATGCTCCAATCTGCAGGATCACGGTCGCCCCTTGGACGAAGTGACGGTGAAGCCTATGCCCCGGGCTGGAAGCTGATCAATATGCCATTTGTTAGGAACTCCGCAGACCTAGATGCCCTTGCGGGGCCACGGTTGGAATTGAACCACGGGAGCTACCGCCAAGCTGCGGGCTGGGTGCCAGGGCGTGGCTATTGGCTGAATTGGGAACAGGCACCAAGCGCTGTGACCGTACAACGGGAGGCAACGACCGATTGGGACCACCAGTTCATGGACAAGGGCTGAAACCTGCCCGGGCCCGTGCTTGAGTGCGCATGTCCGGCTCATCCTGCGATCCTGGCGGTCTATCGCTGGGATGCAATGGCGCAGCAGTACGAAGCGCTTGGTGAGGATGACCGCCTACAGCTAGGACACGCGTACTGGATTCACGCCACGCCTGACCTGAGGATCAGCCCCAAATAGGAAGCTTTAGAGTCGCAACCAGGCACCAGCTTGGACAGAGGAACGCAGAAAGGCAGGTGCGACTTACTCGGCGGGCTGGGCAATCTCACCTTTGTTGGCCAGACGGTCGAGAAGAATGACCCCTACGAAACCAGCTACGATGAGAAACACTGCCAACGCGACCGAAGCATTGAAAGAGTCCGGCATCAGCAGGCCTTCGCGAAGAATCTTCTCCTTGCCCCGCACGACTCGGCTCTCAAGAACTTCGCGCCAAGGCCAGACCTTCTGTAGTGATCCGATCAGCACGCCTGTCAGGAAGCACATCGTGAGGCTGTAGTAGTGATTCATGATGTGGTTAAGAACCTTAGAGAAGCCAAGTAGCCCGACCAGCGCACCGCAGCCAAAGACGAACATGATTTGAATGTCGTTGTCGGCAAACGGGGTCTTATGGATTCCTTTGAGGGCGCCGGTGATAAACGCATACTTGCCAAGGATCAAAAGCAGGAAGGAGCCAGAGATTCCTGGAAGGATCATGGCTGTGATTGCGATCACGCCACAGAGGAAAATGAACCAATAGGCTTCTGGTGTCTCAACGGGAATGAGATTCACGACGATGTGTGCGAATACCGCACCGCCAAGAATCGTGGCTAGGTTTTTCGCGTTCCACAGCTTCTCAATGTGCCCGCCGATCACGATGATGGAGCCAGCGATCAGGCCTAGAAACAACGACCAGGTATGAATGGCATGCTCATGAAGAAGGTAGTGCACCAGCTTGGCCATCGAGATAACTGAGGTGCCTACGCCTGCGCCGAGGATGATGAGAAAACGAACATGTACGACTGAGATTGCTCTAGCGATGCGGAAGCCAAGCAGATGCTGCACTGCTTCTTTACCGATGGAACTGATGGCTGCAAGCAGGTTGGCGTAAATGCCGGTGATGAATGCGATCGTGCCGCCGGAGACCCCTGGGATCAGGTCGGCTGCGCCCATGACCATCCCTTTCAGGAATAGGCTGATGCTTTCGCCAGGGGTGCGTGGCCCTGGCGAGTTGAAGACGGCATCCTTGATGGAGAGGTGCTCAGAGTCAGGCATGGCAGGTCTTATCCCGAATACATAAAGAAAAGGGCAACCGCCGCAGCGGTCGCCCGTTTGAGTGCCCGTGTGGAGCAGCTAAAAGTCAGTTAGGGACCAGCGGTGTGCCCTCGGAGGATCATTGTCTGAGGGATCGTCATCAGCGCTGTGGGGAAGGCACAACGAGATACTCGTCGGAGAACTCGTGAAAGTAGTGCAGGTAGTAACCTGTGTAGAACTGTAGCGTGTAGTCGTGATGGAAGTAGTACGTGTAGTCCAAGTTATGGAGGTAGTAAAAATCTTCGTTCGCATACGGATGCGGCAGTGAATAGCCATGGATCGGGTAACTTGCGAGGTATTGCGAATGAATCGCGCTCTGGGAGTTCCATGGATAGCCAACGTAGACCCAATAGGCTTGACCAGCTTCAAACTCCAGAACTTCCTCGTAGTTGATGCCATTCCAGCCCCACTGCGCAGCGATGTACTGGTAGTTGGCAAAGGTCTGTCGAGCATCGGTGCTGGCGAATGGCGGTGGTGTGACCACGCCGGTCAGGTTCCACTCTGGGACCAGTGCGTACTGGTTGAATAGATTCAGGGGGAGGCCGATGATCTCGATATCGAGGGCGTCACCACCATTGAATACCCAGTAGCCCTGGGATGGTTCGAAGGTAGTGACGTCAGAGTAGGCGGTGCCACTCCAACCCCAGATCTCTGCAGCAGGAATTCCGTCTAGGATGGTGTCTGCGCGACGATCAACTGGGTCAACAGGCAACGAAATCAAGTTCCACCCGGGCTCGAGATGAAGGGTGAATTCTTCAAGGCCATAGCGAATCTCGAACATGCGCAGTGTGCCTTGCGCGATTTCGATGGAGTTGGTGTCAGACATATTCCAGATGTTACCGACTAATTCGCCGTTGTCTGGGTCTACCTCGACAATATACAGGCCACTGTCCGGGATCAGACTGGTGTCCCAAGTCAGGGTTGCCGCGGAGAGACTGAGGCGCGCATCGCCGGTAAGTATCCACAGCCCGTACGGGGCCTCTTGGCGAATGTCACGTGCCAGCGCAAAGTCGCTGGGGCCAAGAAAGGTGCGTGCGGTGGCCAGCATTGGCTGCGGGGGAATGGGCGTATAAACGCGGGAGATGCCCATGCCAAAACTGACGAAATTGGTGCTGGAGCCAACTACGGAGATTGGCAGTTCCCAGCCGCTCACCACAATCGTAATGGTCGCGGGAGCAGAAGCCAAACCGCCGGCATCGCGAGCAATGTAGTCGAGGTGCAGAACACCTTCCCAGTCGTCTTCTGCGGTGTAGACGCCGTCTGTGATGGTGCCGTGTGCCGGAACACCTTGGATTTCATAGGTGACTTCGTCCCAGTCGGGATCGAGTGATTCGAACGGGAGCAGGGACGAACCGCCACGCCGTACGTGCAAGGTCTTATCGGCCGCACTGGGCTCATGGTTCACATCTGTGACAGTGATCGACACCATCCCGTCATCTACGAACACGCCGTCAGTGACAAGATAGGCGAAGGTCACTTCACCAGAGAAGTCGTTGTGTGGATCGAATACGAGTGAGCCATCATCTCCGACCACAAGTACGCCTGATTCGACCGGCTGAAGGAAGGCGCGGACAAAGCCGGCATGCTCAGCGAACTGCAAGGTCTGGTCAATCACCAAGACGCCACTCGAGAGGTAGTAGTTCGGAACAAAATAGGTGTGGTTGAGGAAATAGTTGATCGGATTCAAGCTGGTGTGAAAGGCGAAATAGGTCGCAGGATCGTAGCTATCGTGCACCAGGTAGGTGGGGAGGATGGGATTGAGGACGGGCGCGTCTGCCTGCAGTCCAAGGTAGCCATTGTAGGGGCGAACGCCTGCGATTGTGTCTGTGTTGTAGTAGTTGAGGCCATGCGAGGCAACGAGGCCAGAGAATGCGGGGAGAACCATGAGTGGGCCGCCGTCGGCATCAACGTCGTTTGCCAGCAGGCCGCCAGCAGGAGCAATCTGCAGAATTTGGTCTTGGTCGATGGTGTAGGCGTCATCCGCAGCTACGGGAGCGTGGAGGTAGTTGGTCTTGACATCGAAGATCGAGGCGCCGTGGCTGTAGACGCGGGCGATGGCTTGAAGCGGGTAGTCATCCATATCGATGACGCTCGTAATGCGGTAGCGCTCTGTGTCATTGACGTAGACCACTGCGTCGCCATGGCCGTCAAGCCCGGACTCGACAGAAACGCGAATGATGTCACGCGGGCTGTAGTCGCCGACGTTGGGGCCAGCGGGAGCATAGGGACCGCCGTCGTAAAGGACGATGACTTTGCCCTGGTGATCGAGGAAGACACCGATCTTTACATCTTTCGGGGTGTGCCCGTGAATGATTTCACTGGCGAACCCCAAGATCTTGAGGGTATCATTGGCCTCGACCCAGCCTTCTACGTAGGCACCACCGCCAGGAACGAAATAGAGTCCATCGGCACCTGCGTCATGGCCCTGGACCCTGCCGCCGGACTTAGTCAGGCTGCCACCAGAGAGATGGACGTTGGTGGGATTCTCCCAAGAAATAGGACGGCCGCCCGCATCTCCCCAGAGCGTAGGCGAGGTCGCAGTAGCTGCGGTGCAAATGGTGGAACAGATCCCGGATGCAACGGGCACGATACCGGCCGGGGTTGCCTTGGTGTGAAAGCGCCGTAGAGTCGCGCCTGTCGGATCAAGGATGGTAATCGTGAAGACTGATGCGCTTGTCCAACTCCCGGAGTAGTCGGCACCGAGGGAGTCAGCCCGATGAGTGAAGCCGTCCCAGTGAGAAAAGTTGAAGAGAGCGTCGACGAGGTCCTTGTCTGTGCGTCCGCCAGTTGGAGCGGCTGTGGCCTGGGAGAAGACGATGGAAATTTCATCGCCCGCGGAGTAGTCATCGTCGAGGTTGTCTGGATCATCCATGATGAAATCTATTATCTCGGGGACCGGGACGCTGTGCTGGAGATGCTCCAGGCGCGGGTTGGCATTGGTGGTCTCGTCTCCGGCGCCCAGGGTCACGGATGCCTGGAACGGATAGTCCTCCTGAGAGATTGTGCGCTCGGAAACATGGAAGAGAACGCCCTTGTAATAGTAGCCAATCTGCGCATACTCGAACTCGCCTGTTGAGCTGCGCACAGGAGTAATAGCTACCCTGAATACGTCCCCAGTGCGATAGGTGACCACTGGGCCGACTCGCGTGCCGGACTCAACAGCAGATGCCTTCCCCTTAATGTCCAAGATGATTGCGTAGTCCTGGTTCGGCAGCGCCGGATCATTGCCACCATTGGTGAAGCCGAATGCGCGAGTGTGGTCGATGCCATCGGCGATAGCTTCTACCCATGCCGCGCCGCCGTAGTACGTGTGGCGGGAAACGGCTCCCTTGCGAAAGCTGCCGCCGCCTTCGCCGTGCAGCTCATACAGGTTCTCAACGCGAATCGGGCCCGTCGGGTCCCAGTCGGGGGCCATGCCACCAGGAGCCAGCGGAAGATGTGCGAGTGCTGGGAGACAGAGGGCGAGTGTCAGCAATGTCACTAACAGCCTGAGAGCGTAGGTAGGTAACCGCATGTCTAGGATTCCTGTGAAAATATGATGGTCGACAACCAGAGTTCGAGCGTAACAATATCCACAGTCTAGCGGAAATTTCAAGGGCACAATCGTTCTGATGCCTGATTATTTGCAGATTCAAATGCCGCAGGTGGAATGGCGATGACATCAGCGGCCGCGTCACGGCGAATCTGATCCAGGATGCCGTTGGTGAAGCGCCAGGACTCTTCGTCGCCGAAAAGGCGAGCGATTTCAACGGCCTCATTGATGCAAACCGCGGGCGGGACATCTGCGTAGAACATCTCGTATAGCGCAAGTCGAATCGTGTTCAGATCCACGGTCAACATGCGGGCGGTATCCCAGTGTGGCGAGGCGCCAGCGATCATCTCGTCGACAAGGTGTTTCTGAACGGTGACACCGGCGACCAAGGCATCCGCGCGACTCTTGATTTTGCGGAGTTCCCGAGCAGAGAGCTCGGGGGGGGCAAGTTCAGGGAGCTCGTGGAGCCACTCGCATTCAAGCACGAGTTGGTCCGCGTCGTCGTTTGGGCCAATATCGAGTTTGTATAGCATCTGCAATGCGCGGATGCGGGCCAGATGCTGAATGGGGACTGGTTTGCCGCGCTTCATGCCAAAACCGGGTCAATGGCCCGCATGACATTAGCCATTTCGACCGCGGTCGAAATGGCGGATGCGCCGCGATTGCCGAGCTTGGAGCCGCTGCGCTCTGTGGCTTGGTCTAATGACTCTGTGGCAACCACGCCATGCACGACCGGCACGCCGCTCTCTGCGGACAAAGAGCAGAGGGCGCTAGCCACGCTACTATTGATGTGCCCTGCGTGGCTCGTGCTACCCTGAATCACGGCGGCGAGCGCCACGACGGCGTCGAACTTGCCACTACGCACGAAGCGCCCCGCGACGGCAGGAATTTCGAAGCAGCCCGGCACCCAGGCAACCGTTACATTCTCCGCAATGCCGCCTGAGCGGCAGAAGGAATCCATAGCGCCTTCGAGGAGCCGGTCTACGAAAAAGTGATTAAATCGGCCGCAGACTATGCCTATGCGGAGGCCTTGGGCGGATAGCGTGCCCTCGATGATGGAGCCGGGAGTCTTATTCATGATGTTTCTCTAGATCTAGTACGAAATTATAGTATGTGTCCGAGCCGTTCCCGCTTGGTCTTGAGATAGAAGGCGCTAGGCGGCTTGGCTGGCGCAACGATCGGCAGGCGCTTAACGACTTCAATGCCGTAGTCCGTAATTCCCTGAACTTTCGCGGGATTATTGGTCATGAGATTCACCGCTGAGATCCCCAAAATCTGCAGGACTTGGGCCGCCACGGAATAATCTCGCATGTCGGGCGGGAATCCGAGGCGCTCATTGGCCTCCACGGTATCCAGTCCCTCGTCTTGCAGGCGGTAAGCCTGAATTTTCTGAACCAAGCCGATTCCTCTTCCTTCCTGCCGCAGGTAGACGAGTACGCCAGAACCGTTGCGGATGATCTCTCGCATTGCAATATCCAGTTGGTCGCCACAGTCGCAGCGGGAGGAATGGAGAATATCCCCGGTGAAGCATTCGCTGTGGATTCGCACCAAGGCTGGCTGGTTTTCGTCGATGTCGCCGAACGTAACCGCGATGTGTTCGCGGGAGTCGTATAATGTCGTGAAGCAATGCAGTTGAAAATCCTGATCCGAGTAGCTGGTCGGTAGATTCACAGATCCACTTGGCTGGATGACTCGTTCGCGCTGTTGGCGGTAGCGCACTAGGTCGGAGACGTTGATGTGGGCGAGCCCATGAGTCTCGACAAACTTGGCCAGGTCCGGAGCGCGGGCCATTTCTCCGTTTTCTGCCAGGATCTCGCAGATGGCCGCGGCCGGCTCGCAGCCAGCCAAGGTCACAAGATCGAGCGCTGCTTCTGTATGCCCTGGTCGTTCGAGGACACCTCCTTCTTTTGCCAGCAGCGGGAAAATATGGCCCGGAATATCAAAGTCGCCTCTGCTTGCCTGCGCTTCGGCCAACTTGACCAAGGTCTGTGAGCGGTCCGCGGCTGAAATCCCGGTCGTGACACCTTCCCTGGCATCGACACTGACGGTAAATGCGGTCCCAAACCGGTCCACGGTTGTGGACATGGGCCAGAGGCCCAACTGCTCCACGCGTCCACGGGACAGCGGTGCGCAGATCAGGCCGCGCCCATGCACGGCCATAAAATTCACGACTTCTGGAGTTGCGAACTCCGCAGCGACAATAAGGTCTCCCTCGTTCTCGCGCCTTGCATCATCACTGACGACGATAATTTCGCCTTTAGCGATCGCCTCGATTGCCTGTTGTACTGTGCTCATGCTTATTCCGTCAACTCGTTGCATTCGTGGCACAGCAACACGGGCCGCATGCCTGTGTGCATGCGCCTGTCAGCGTGCTTTCTCTTATCCAGACTGTACTGTCGGCGATGGAATTTCACCATCTCCTGCCCCGTAGGGCTCGCGGGCTGTAACCGCCGGTCCGGAATTCCTGTCTCACGTAGCGTGAGCTAGGTCACCGTGCCCCGAAAGCGTTATCTCAAGCACGAAATGTACGCCCTCACGGACCGAATGCTATCAGGCTGTGGGCAAAACTCGGGGACCGATTCCCCGACTAGATGGATTCGGCGATCCCTCGTATGTTGGAGGATGCTAGAAGAGAACGTCCCACCCTCCGGCGATGAACAAGCACCCCAGCACTGGGTCTGTGCGTTGGTTCTGCTGTTTCTAGTCATTCTTGCCTACCGGCCGGCGCTGAGCTGCGATTTCATCTGGGATGACGATCAGTACGTGTATGAGAATCCGGTGCTGACCAGCGACACAGGACTGCGTGACATCTGGCTGGATCCGCTAGCCACCCCGCAATACTACCCAATGGTTCATACCAGCTACTGGCTGGAACACAAACTTTGGGGCATGCGGCCGCTCGGATATCACAGTACAAACCTGCTGCTGCACGGCGCCGCTGCCATATTACTCTACCTACTGCTACTCCAGTTGAAGGTCCCGGGCGCGTGGTGGGCTGCGGCGTTATTTGCGATTCACCCAGTGAATGTCGAGTCCGTGGCGTGGATTACCGAGCGGAAGAATGTGTTGGCCGGTCTATTCGCCTTTGCTGCGTTGAATTTCGGTTGGTGGGCGACGGAAAGCCAGTCGAGGTGGCAATCCAGTTTCTGGAAATGGCTGTGCGCACTGCTCTTCTTTGTCCTTGCGCTGCTGTCCAAGACTGTCGCTTGTTCCATGCCCGCGGTACTGCTGCTACTGCTATGGTGGCGGCGGCGATTGCGCCCGGGAACTGTGGCTCCTCTGATCCCGTTTTTCGCGTCCGGCCTGTTATTCGCGCTCCTGACCGTGCGGTTGGAACGGCATTTCGTGGGGGCGGACGGGCCCGAGTGGGATCTATCTTTGATCGATCGCTGCTTGATCGCCGGCCGCGCTTTGTGGTTCTACATCAGCAAGATTGCATGGCCTGAGCCACTCATGTTCATTTATCCGCGCTGGGAAATAAATAGCGCAGTGTGGTGGCAGTACCTGTTTCCGCTCGCGGCGCTGTTCGTTCTAATCGTGGGCGCCGCGCAGGCCTTGCGTGGCAAGCGTGGCCTGTTTGCCTGTAGTGCGATGTTCGCAGGAGTGCTGGTTCCGGCGCTGGGATTCTTTAATGTTTACCCGATGCTGTTCTCCTTCGTGGCCGATCACTTTCAGTATCTCGCCACGCCCGTTGCCTGTGCTGGACTCTGCGCCGTAGTCTTTGGCAACGCCTCGCACGGGCGGCTACGACGCGGGGGCATGACTGCCGTGTTGGCCGTTTTTCTGGTCTTGAGCATATTGCAGTGTCGCATCTATCAGGATGAGGAGACCCTATGGCGAGCCACTGCTGCAGACAACCCAACTGCCTGGATCGCCCACAATAATCTCGGTCTCATCCAGCTGAATCGAGGCGAGACCACAGAAGCCATTGCCGCCTTTCACACAGCCCTGCGCTATCGTCCACATCACAGCACTGCCTGGGGGAATCTTGGGCTGGCCTATTCCCAGCTTGGACAGAAATCATCGGCGGCCAGTGCGTTTCGCAAATCGGTCGAGCTTGAGCCGGAGGATGCAGACGCGCTGAACCTGGCAGCAAACTTTTTTGCCGGTGAACGCCGCTATGACGAAGCGCTCCCGCTCTACCTGGCGGCCCTGGCCAGGAAGGACGATCCCGGAATCGGGACCAACTGTGCAGCCATGCTGATCGAAGCCGGCCGTTGGCAAGATGCTGCGCCAAGGTTGCAGACTATTGTCCAAAGCTACCCTGACTTTCCCGCTGCACGCTATCACCTGGCCTACGTCAGCGAAAAGCTGGAGCACCATGATCAAGCCCTAGTGCAGCTTCGCGCCCTAGCGAGCCTGGACCCGCGTCCGGAGAACCTAATCTGGCTGATGCGGAGCTTGATACGCGGCGAGCACTATCAGGAAGCAAGTCCGCTTGCCGAAGCTTTGCTAAATCGAGAACCGAGTCCGCAGGTCTTGGCGCTTGCAGCCCGCGTCGCGGCCGAAAATGGTGCTGCAGACATCGCAATTCAGCGCTGGGAACGGGCGCTGTCTGTGACGTCTCCCGCTGCCAGTACCTTGCAAGACTATGCGTGGTTTTTGGCGACCCGCCAAAGCAGCACGCGCGACCAGCGCAGCCGCGCACTGGCGAGTGCTCAATTGGCTCTGAAGCTTGCCAAACCAACCACACCGGCGCTTTTGGATTGCGTCGCCGCAGCTCACGCATCAGTGGCGGACTTCGCAGGTGCCGAGCTTTTTGCTGCGCGAGCAGTTGCTGCCCTGTCGCCAGTGGATGCCCGCCGTGAGTCGTTTCAGAGTAGGCTAGACTTGTATCGCGCGGGCCAGTCCTTCTATCGATAACGGATTTTTGCGATAGACCAGTGCGGTGGAGCGCCGAACGTCCGCACATTATTCCGACCAACCTGTGACGCGCCACACTAAAACAACCTTAAAGAGGGGAGAGCAGCAGCGAATACCACCATTGCCATGATTAGCACGGGGTGAAGCGCAGCAAGCCACAGAACAGATTGCGCCCAATTATGGTGCCGGTTCGATCTGAGAGCATGGCAGAGCAAGAAGAGTTTACGGGTATGCCCGCCTGCTGTCACTCCCGCTTCCTCCGCCCGGATCAAGGCATCTGGCGCGTTCAGTAGTCGCGCGGCCTGCTCGTAAAAATCGGAGGGCGCTTGCATCCTGTTGAGCCAAGTATTGACGGTCGCGATGGACGAAACCCTATCTGGCGTGAGTGGAAGTGCGAAGCGACCAACCAGGCTGATGCCTGCAGCGGTAGTCGATGCGAATGGATGACTCAGAATCAACTAGCGCAACGAGACCACCATCTCAGTGAGCGCGGGCATTGGCTCGCCAGCGAACACTCGCGCAAGCGCGCGGCTCGATTCTGCCACCCACAGTACCGCGACGGTCCAAGTGAGCAGTGTGCTACCCCACAAAAATAGCAGCGCATTGCGCAAGCGTACTTGCGCGGCGTTGCGAACTTCACAAACCGCGTCAATGGCACAGGCACCGCGCGGCGTTGCGAACTTCACAAACCGCGTCAATGGCACAGGCACCGCGCAGTGGTTTCCCGCCTGCTACACCAGCCGCGCGAACAAGACGACACGCTTTCGAGCAATCTAGCGTGCGTTGCATCCTATTTCTGTCTCCACAATGGCTGGTGCGCTGTGCTGGCAAGTCATCATGTCGCTCCAAGGCAACGATCAAGTCGGGCAAGGCACCCGGGAAATGGATTCGGGGGCCAATCAGCAAAGTCATCTGCGGATGGGTATTTTAAAGTTCATAGAGGCAGTTTGAACTAGGTGCGAGCCTACCTGATCTACGGGCTGCTCATCAGGCCAACGTGGTGAGACTTGCGGCTCAGGCGTAAGTTTAGAGGCAAGTTTCTAGCGCCATGTCCAACTCCTAAGCCACACCCCAAGAACAAAAAGGCCCGCCCTCAAGATGAACAAGGAACAGCATCAGGACATACGCATTGGCACCCTAGTCAACGGCGGTGCGAACTCCGCAAACTACATCGAACAGATCTTGCCCCACGGCTTTGAATCCTTCAGCATTACCTTTTGGCAGACCCTTGGCGACACCGACCTGTCGCAGCTCGCTGCCGAGGTGATGCCGGTCGTCACTGGCGGCAACGCCGTGGTCTCCAGCCTTGGCGTCTTTGGCAACCCGCTCGAAAATGACGAGCTGGCACAGAAAACCCGCGAGGGCTGGGAACTAGCGATCGACCACGCCCACGACTTCGGCTGCGACATCGTTGCTGGTTTTGCCGGACGCCTGCGCGGCAAGCCGATTCACGAAAGCATGGATCGCTTTCGCGAGGTCTTTCAACCACTTACCGAGCGCGCGGGCGAAAGGGACGTCCGCATTGCCTTCGAAAACTGCGATATGGGCGGCACTTGGGAAAGCGGAGACTGGAACATCGCTCACAACCCCACAGCCTGGGAGATGATGTTCGATGCTGTCCCCTTGCCCAACATCGGCCTCGAGTGGGAACCCTGTCACCAAATGGTCAGCCTCATGGACCCAATGCCACAGTTGGACGACTGGATGTCACGCATTTTTCATGTGCATGGCAAGGACGCCACCGTCCATTGGGACCGAGTCCGCAAGTATGGCATCCACAGCTCCATGCATCAGGATATCGCGCTGGGCAACAAGAGCTCAGTCATTCAGCCCTTCGCCTACCATCGCACACCCGGCTTTGGCGACAGCGACTGGACCGCGATCATCACCAAACTGCGACAAGGCAGCTTTGTTGGCTGCATTGATATCGAAGGTTGGCACGACCCTGTCTACCGCGACGAGCTGGAAATGACCGGCCAGGTCCATGCCCTCAATTACTTAAAGAACTGCCGAGGCGGCACCTTCGTCGCCAACCCGACCTAACCTGTCCGACGCAGGGGCTACAGTTCTCCCCAGATGCCCCCCGGGCGCCTGGGGATACGGACTCGCTTCAGGGTGCTTCGGTGCCGAGAGCAGCGCTGGGCTTATCCGCGGGCTGCTAAAAGATCTGGAGAAAGATGAACGACAACTGCCTACATTCGATTCCGGGATTTAGTGATCCCTTCAGCTCTATCACGCACTTGCTAGGCGCTGGCGTGTATCTGCTGCTGTCTGTGCGCATGTTATGTCGCCGGCAGGGCCAAGTCTGGGCTTTTGCGATCTTCGCCTTTTCTTGTGTCTTTATGCTATCGATGAGTGGGGTGTATCACTTGCTCGGGAGCGGCACAGGCCGGGCAGTCCTCCAGCGCCTCGACCATGCTGCCATCTTCGTACTAATCGCGGGGACGATGACGCCGATCCATGCGGTGCTGTTCGATGGGTTTATGCGCTGGGGTTGGCTGCTGCTGGTGTGGTCAGTTGTGGTCACCACAATCACGCTCAAGACCATCTTCTTCACTGCCGTGCCGGAATGGCTAGGGCTCACCTTTTTTCTGGGACTGGGCTGGTTGGGAGCCATCACCGCAGGGCTCCTTTGGTATCGCCTGGGCATTACCTACGCCAAGCCCATTCTCTACGGTGGCGTCGCCTACTCGATCGGCGCCATGCTAGAGTTTCTCGGCCAGCCCGTCCTTATTCCGGGGGGCATCGGCCCTCACGAGCTATTTCACATTACTGTGCTCGTTGGCATCACCTGTCATTGGCGATTCGTGGCCAGCCTCGCTACCGATCAGCACTTGACAGTGCCGAATAACGCACTCAGTGTTTGAGCTCAACACCAGAGCGTTATTATGCGTAGTTCAGACTACTTTGCCCCCATGGTGCGGCACGTACGTGACGCAATTTTCCCGATCGATGAGCAGGAAAATCTATCCAGGTAGGCCCTGAGGTGACTATTCTCAGGCTTTAGTCACCTCGTCAGCCGGCCAAAGAGTCAATCGGCCCCATAGCGCAGGGCTGACGAAGCGCATCGATTGGTGTAGTGATTCGCCCAAAAAAAAAACGGCATAACTTCATGCTTCGAGGGCGGCAGGAGTGCAAAACTTGGGCAAATGCTTCTAGGCGGGAAGGACGAACCACGAAGCAGCATCCACGACATTAAGCAGCCCGATAAGTAAGGTGGATGAGGAGGCTGGCGAAACCGCAATTTTTCGCCTGCTTGCTGAAGAGTGAAAACGCGGGTTCCGGCAGATTCAGGGATCCACGGACTGCACCGACGGCACAGGCAAGGATTCTCCTCCCCATGCCTGCCGGCGCAGGGTTCGCGGGCAGACAGCATATCGCGCCTTAATCAATCGCGAGAAATGGGTAGCGCTCTGAAAGCCACAGCGGTAGCCTGCCTCTCCAATACTCAGCCCCGTCTGGCGCAGTAACCTCGCCCCCTCCCGCGTACGCTGCTGCCATAGATACCGCATCGGCCGCGTCCCGAGGTGCTGCCGAAACAGCCGGTTGAGATGTTGGGGCGTCACGCCCGCCGCCTTGGCAAGCACGGTCAGATCCAAGGAAGATGTCAGGCTCTCGTCGATCAAGCGCACAGCTTTCGCCAACGGTGTCGGAAGCCGCTGGTGGGCTTTGTGCCGATAACCGGCGGACTGCAGATACTCGAGGATCGCACAACGGATCAGGCCAGCACGCACCGCCCTCGCCGTGGGCTCCCAGTCATGCGCTGCTGGCAGGCTCACCTCAAACAACTGCCCAAGCCTCGCCGACACTGGGCAAACAAGTGGCAACTCTGACAGACAGCGCAGCTGCGCGACCGACAACTCCGGAACGTCAGCCTGTCGCCAGCCATGCAGCGTTTCCCCGGCCGTCGAAAAGGAGAAATGTTCCCTTCCGCCCGGCATCAGCAGCGTCGCCTGACCGGCACCGACACGGCGTGCCACACCATCCACGGTGATCACCGCCTCTCCCTGCTCCACGTAGACCAGTTGAAGCGAAGTTTGAATGCGTGGCCCCAAGCTTGCCCCCGGCGCATAGCGAATGAACCCCGCCCCA
>Ga0115566_10000135_pt1 | contig 58901 bp, 48 predicted proteins | sample COGITO_mtgs_1204_3_FD_87173 | JGI IMG/M metagenome (GOLD analysis project Ga0115566, IMG submission 87173) | Pelagic marine microbial communities from North Sea - COGITO_mtgs_120405 | ecosystem: Environmental > Aquatic > Marine > Epipelagic | place: Germany:Helgoland, sampling site Kabeltonne...
CCTCTTCCCTTCGAGAATCCGACGTCCCCGAAGGCCAATCAAACTGCTGTCGCCGCGATCCCCGCAATCCTCAGCCGCGGGGCCAACGAGGACCACGTCTGGGCGACCTACGAATCTGGATCTGGCAAATCTGCTATCATCAGTGCTCAGCTGATCTATACGCTCAATCCCCCAAGCATGGACACCACAGAAGGCAGGCGCGAAGAGTGGATGGCCACACCTGCGACCATCTCGACCGGCCGAGTCGAAGCGGCCATGCCGCCCGGCGCCACCCACGCTGTATTCACGATGCGTGATGCCAACGACTTCCTCATCAACTCCGAAGCCATGCCCGACGTCGGGGAAGCGGGCCATCAGGTCAAGGACAGCAAGCTGCTCACGCACGGCTACGCCTATAAACCGGGGCTGTTCGCCCTGATCAAACTCGGCGAGCGCATCAACGCCAAAACCGCCCCCTTGAGCGCCGCGCTGGCCCAAGCCAAGGCCCAAGTCGCTGCCACCCCCATTCAGGAAGAGCAGATCTGCGACGCCATCCGCTCACTGCGCGCCGCCCTCCGCCACCAGCAGGCCGCCCACCCGCTGCTCAATCGCTACCCCACCGATCCCAAGTTCTAAACCGAGGCCCCAGATCCTCACGCTGTCTCGCCAGATATCGCCCGGGTTCGACAGCCTTCGGCTGATCTCGATTCTCTGTCCTCTCCTGCTGCTGACGATCCTCGCCCCTGCCGAGTCCTTCGTACTCTCGGGCGAGACCTTTGATCTTACGATCGATGCCAATGGCAGCCTGCGGTCTGCACACTGCAAGAGGCGCAACAACTCGCTGTGGGCACCGTCCGGACGGAAGAAACAGTCTTCGAACCATGCCAACTTTGTACTCGACGTGCAGAAGACCGTCTACAGCATCGAGCAAGGCGCCAGGCGCAAGCTGATCCTGGACCGGTTCAGCCCAAGCCCACTTGGCTTCGTCGGCACCAGCACAGCAGAGCCAGCCGTCCGCGTCGCCTTCAAGGTCGAGGACAAAGGCGACTACTTCGTCCTGCGCATTGACAACATCGAGGTTCCGGAGGGCGAGCACCCAACCCAGCTGTCCTACAAATTCTGGCGGTACACCGAGGCCTTTCCTCTCAGCCCAGACGTCATCTTCGCCAATAAGGGGCGTCTGACCTTCAGCCACCTGATTCCGGGCAGCGTCCAGGGAAACTTTGCCCCCATTGCTGTCTGGCTGCGCCAGAGCCCGGAACACACCGACGACATCCTCTACCAGATCTGGGTCCATGAAGGACTGCCCCACCCGAACGTTGCCGATCCTTGGACCGTCGATCGTGCCAAGCGCTGGGTCAGCGACTACATCAAGACCTTTCGAAACTACAGCGAAATGTATGTCGCAGCCGACTCCTACGACGATCTCCTTGCCTGCGTAGACCATGCCAAGGCCATGCGCATCAAGACCCTCTACATGCACCTCAACGTCTGGGCCGACCGCTATCACACTACCGACCGCCAGACCTTCTACGTCAACGAAACCCTGTTTCCCAAGGGGCGCCCCGACCTGAAACGATTCTGTAAGCATGCGCAAGCCAACGGCGTTGGTGTGGCGGTACGCACTCTGAGCCACTCGATCAGCCTCATGAGCGATGAATTCATCTCCCTCACCCCGCGCAAAGGCCTGACGCACTATTGGTCCGGCACCTTGGTTGAGGACATCGCCAGCAACAGCCGTGAAATCCGGATCCAGAGCGACCATCACATACCCACGAGCTACAACGATCGTGACGATGTCCGCGACTTTCGCGACTTTGCCCTGATCGGTGACGAGATTCTGCGTTTTACTGGCTTCGATGATGCCCCGGATGGAGCCATCACCTTACGTCTGTCCGGCAAGCGCGCCGAGCGGGGCTTCGGCCACACACAGCCTGCCTCCCATACCAAGGGCACACCCGTAAAACTCCTCAAGGGCACCTTCAACATTCGCACCGTTCCGGATGCCGATTCCGACTTGCTGGATGAAATTGCCGCCAACTACGCCCGCTTCAACAATGAGATGAAGCTCGCAAACGCCAGCTTCGATGGCCTTGAAGTTCACAAGTGCTACGTGGACTACGGACCAACGCGGTTCCTCGGCTTGGTCTACAGCAAGCTCGATCATCCGACCGTCTGTCGGACCTCGAATGGCGCACCACGCTGGGGCTGGTTTGAATTCCGATTCAATTCTGTGCAGAAAGCGCTCGGTCTGAGCAAGTCCCACAGCATTCCGAAACGGCTGCAAGTACGCGTGGGCTTGCACAAAGATCATCATCCTGCCCCCGGCCCGTATGCCGCCACCTACGCCATTCCGCCCAATGCCGTCGAAAGCCATGCTTGGATGAGTCTGCAGGAACAGGACGGCCTTCATGGCGTTCGTCGCGAGACTCTAGAACGCTTCGGGCTGGCCGAGCACTACGCCAAGACCATCCGCGCCTGGCGTGCGCTGGGACCGAAACTTCCCAAGCACGTCCGCACGCGAATCCTGAACGCCTACGAAGGTGGGGGCCATTATCCCTTGCAACGCGAACATTTCGTCCTCGGCAAAGCCCGCGACCAGATCATGGTGGTGCCGTTCTCCTTTCTGCGCAGAAAGGGCCTAGACCGGGGCTGGGGCTTTATCCAGGAACACGGTCCGGTCTTCACTCATCAGTACCTGCGCCCCAACTCCGAAGGCCTGGAGGCCCTGCACAACCCCTACAAAGCGCAACGCCCCACCTTCATTCTCAGGGTTATGAAAGACTTCGATCGAACCGCACTGTCCGGGATTGTACAGGCCGCAGACTCATCCGAGAATACCCGACACGAAGCACTGCTGGAAGAACGCCTGGCCGATGCAGGCATCCCCATGGACTTCACCAATCTTAGCCAAGTCAAGGGCACCGTTAGCTACGACCTCATGATCCCAGAAAAAGGCTTCACAAGCAAGAAAAAGCGCGGGAACAACGCCTGTAACCGCGGCGACATGGACCTCTCGTTTGGCCACGGAACCGCCACAATCAGCAGCAGCAACCAGACCAACACCGTAGCAGAGCCAGCCCTCCTCTACTATCCCGTCAGCACCAGCATCCAGAATGCCAAGGGCCTGGGCGTCGTCATTGAAGGCGATGGCAGCGGCGCTCTGTTCGTGGTCAGAATTACCGGTTCCGGCACACGAGACTACGTGATTCCGCTCGATTTCACCGGGCGAAAGTACGTAGAAATACCCGATCCCCAAGTTTCATGGTCCCTCGAGCCATGGCCGATCACCACTGCATGGAAACGCTGGCGTGGGCATACTATCAAACGCGTGTTCTGTGGCCTCACTATGATTCCCCCCAAGACCACAGCAAACGTAACAGTCGAAACCATCCGCCTCCTGCCCGAGGTCGACTCCGCCCTCATCGATCCTGTCATTGCCTATCATCAGGGCAAGATCGCCATTCAGGGCACCATCCCCTCCGAGCATCATCTTTGGTACAAAGGCGGCGATGTTGCCAAGCTCTACGACCTCAACTGGAATCCAGTTGGTGAACTGCCAGTTATCACCAGGACCGGCGTCGTCCCAGCGGGCGATTCCGCCATCCACATTTACTCCGAGGCAGCGCCAAGCCAGCCCTGGGTGGAATGTCAGTTTATGGTCAATGACACTCCACTAAAGGTGCCAAAGCGATGAGTCATTCCGGATCTACAAACTGACAAGGCCCCCCTATGAAAGTGCTCCTCCTCTCTCTCCTGTTGCTCGCCCTCGTCACCACAGCCGCCGAACGGCCCAACGTCGTCTTCATTCTCGTCGACGACCTCGGCTGGTCCGACCTTGGCTGTTACGGCTCCACCTTCCACGAGACGCCGTACATCGATCGGCTCGCCAGCGAGGGCGTGCGCTTCACCGATGCCTATGCGGCCAATCCCGTCTGCTCGCCAACCCGCGCCAGCATCATGACCGGCAAATACCCAAGCCGGATCAAACTCACCAACCACAGCGGCATCGCCGGGCCAGGTGGCCCAACTTACAAGCTCATCGCTCCACAGCCCATCGGCAGCCTGCCACTGGACGAAGTCACCATCGCCGAAGCCCTCCGCGATGCTGGCTATCAAACCGCCCACGTCGGCAAGTGGCACCTGCAAGCCCACAGCCAGAAAGACAAGAAGCACTTCCCCGAGGCCCACGGCTTCCAAGTCAACATCGCTGGCCACAACGCTGGCCAGCCCGGATCCTTTTTCTACCCCTATACACACCCCAAGCACACCTGGTCCGACGTCCCCGGCCTTGAGCCCGGCCAAGACGAAGAATACCTCACCGATCGCCTCACCGACGAAGCCATCCGCTTCATCGACGACAATCGCGAGCAGCCCTTCTTCCTCAACCTCTGGTACTATTCCGTACACACCCCCATCCAGGCCAAGCCAGACAAGATCGCCAAATACCGGGCCAAGGCTGCGAAACTCCCACCGCTTGCTGAGCCAGGCATCCCCGAACACGACAGCTGGCATCATGCCCGCCAGGACAATCCCGTCTATGCCGCCATGCTCGAGAGCCTCGACGAAAACGTCGGCCGCCTCCTGACCGCCCTCCAGGAGCGCGGCCTCGATCGTCGCACCATCGTCATGTTCATGTCCGACAACGGCGGTCTCTCCACCGGGACCAGCAAGAACGCCCCGACCAGCTGCCTCCCGCTGCGTGCTGGCAAAGGCTGGGTCTACGAAGGCGGCATTCGCAGCCCACTGCTCGTCAAATGGCCTGCCACCACCACGCCCGGCGCTACCTGCGAACAGCCCGTCATCAGCACGGATGTCTATCCGACCCTTCTCACCATGGCCGGTCTCCCACAGCGCCCCACCCAACATCTGGACGGTATCGACCTGTCCCCGGTTTTGCGGAGTTCGCAAACCACCCTCAACCGCGAGGCCATCTACTTTCATTATCCCCACTACCACCACATCAACAGCATGGGCCCATCCGGCGCCGTGCGCTCTGGCGACTACAAGCTCGTCGAACGCTTCGAAACCATGACCAATGAACTCTACAATGTTCGCCAGGATCCCGGCGAACAGCACGACCTCAGCAAGACCAAACCCGAAGTCGCGGCCCGACTCCGCACCCTGCTGCACCAGTGGCGTGCCCAATCCGGCGCCGAAATGCCGACCCGCAACCGGGACACTGAAGGCGCAGAGTTCTACACGCCAAAGGCAGACCTCGATGCCCTCAAGGCAAGCGCCCCCCTTAAAGCCGATCTGCCAAACGTCTTGCTCATCGGCGACTCCATTTCCATCGCCTACACGCCAGAGGTCACCAGCTTGCTCGAAGGCACTGCCAACGTGCAGCGAATCCGCGGCAACAGCGGCGACACCAACCGCGGGCGAAAGGCTCTGACCACATGGCTCGGCGATACCAAGTGGGACCTCATCCACTTCAATTGGGGGTTGCACGACCTTTGCTATCGCCATCCCGATGCCAAAGTCTACGGCAAGCGCGACAAGATCAACGGCACCATCTCCGTGCCGCTCCCCAAGTATCGGCGGAATCTGCAGACCATCGTGAAGCAACTGAAGAAAACTGGCGCCACCTTAGTCTGGGCCTCCACTACCATCGTGCCCGAAGACGAAGCTGGTCGTCATCCGCAAGACGCCCCACGCTACAACTCCGTCGCTGCCGAAGTCATGGCCCAGCACGGCATTCCCAGCAATGACCTGTTTGCGGAGTCCGCAGCCTTCCCACCCGAACTCTTCTCCAAGCCCGGCGACGTCCACTTCAGCAAAGCTGGTTCCTCACGCCTCGCCGCCCGCGTTGCCGCAGCGATCGAAAAGGAGCTTGCAAAATGAGCCGTGTCATTGTCGGAGTGAGCATTGTGTCGGCCGCCGGCCTTGGATGCTGAGCAGTGACCCGGGTTGCCTGTCCATTGCGTGCTACGCGTCGCTCCTCGGGCTCATTATCTGGGGGGTGCTTTGGTCGCGTCCACATCGGCAATGGTACTGTGCGTTCGGCGCCTGTTATCTCGCCGACGGCCCTCGCTCTGTCTGGGGCGCTTAGCCTGCTCTTCGGTATCCTGATTCCTGCGCTCCTGATTGGCGGTTGCGCCACGCTGGCTCGCCGCCAGAAGTGAAATGTGGTTCGCTTGCCTTGGGGCCCTCCGCCGCGTGTCGCCGCGGATTGCATTGACTTGGCGCTTACGTGGCTTACCCTGCTTGCTTTGCGCGGCACGAATGATTTTGGCAGGATAGTGGAGTAGGTAATGGCTGAAGAGGCGAGGTTTGCCGGGACAAAGAGTGGCTTTCATGGCTTTGAGCAGTATGACTTTGAACTGACCGGTGGCGGTTGCCGGGTCGTGGCGCCCAGAGAGGCAGCCGATGGCAAGCCTTGGATTTGGCGGGCACAATTCTGGGGGCATGAGCCCCAGTTCGATGTCGCCCTGCTGCACCGGGGCTACCACGTAGTTTATGCCGAGGTAGGAAATTCATTTGGGGCCCCGGGCGCACTTGCGCGGTGGGATGAGCTGTACGAGTATCTGCGCTTTGAGCATCTATTGGCCGATCGCGCCGTCCTTGAGGGCATGAGCCGTGGCGGGCTGTTGATCTATCGCTGGGCAGCCAAGAATCCAGACAAGGTCGCCTGCATTTACGCCGATAACCCAGTCTGCGATTTCAAGAGCTGGCCCGGCGGGAAGGGGGCTGGCGCGGGCAGTCCGAGCGACTGGGAGCAATGTCTGGGACATTACGGGCTGACTGAAGCCGAAGCGCTGGCGTACGACGCGAATCCGATTGACAATCTTGAGCCGCTGGCAAAGGCCGGAATCCCGCTGATCCATGTGGTGGGAGATGTCGATGAGGTGGTGCCGGTCGCGGAGAATAGCGCAATCGTCGAGCGCCGCTACCAAGCGCTGGGCGGTCTGATCGAGGTGATCCACAAGCGGGACGCCGGGCATCATCCGCACTCGCTGGAGGATCCGACACCACTGGTGGATTTCATCCTGCTGCACAGTCAGGGCAAGGGCGAGAGCAGCGCCGAGGAGATTGTTGGCGCTGAGAATGTCACGGTTCGGAGCGACTTCCAGAACAGCCGCATTCAGTTTGAGCGCAGCGGGGCAGGGCATGTCGCCTTTCTCGGTGGCTCGATCACCGAGATGGATGGCTATCGCCCCATGGTGGCCGAGATGTTGAGCCAGCGTTTCCCCGAGACGCAATTCACATTCACCAACGCTGGCATTGGCTCGACTTGCTCCGACACGGGTGCGTTTCGCATGCAGCGAGACGTCCTCAGCCAGGGACCGCTGGACCTACTCTTTGTCGAGTTTGCCGTGAATGATGATCAAGATTCGGCGCAGGGTTACGACGACGCGCTGCGCGGGATGGAGGGGATTATCAGTCAGGCACGGGCTCATAATCCGAACGTGGACATCATGATGACCTACTTTGTGAATCCACGAATGCTGGAGCAACTCCAGGCAGGCAAGGAGCCGCGGTCTATCGCGGCACATGGCAAGGTGGCTGCACACTACGCTGTTTCGGTAAATCACCTGGCGCAGGAGCTGGCGGAGCTGATTGCGGCGGACAAGCTGGACTGGAAGAAGTTTGGCGGGGTTCATCCAGCCAAGTATGGCAATACGATGTGCGCCACCATGATCGGCAACGCCTTACAGCAGGCCTGGGCAGCCCCGCTTGCGAACTCCGCAGCGCCCACTCCATACCCGGCTAAAGAACCACTTGATCCCTTCAGCTATACTAGGGGGCGCTTCTTGCCAGCAGCCGCCGTAGACGCAGGCCCCGACTGGACCATCGGTGTGCCTGACTGGCCCACCGAGAGCGCCGGGGGCGTGCGGGATCGTTTTCTAAACAGCCCGCTGATTTACAGCAGCACGGCATACAGCAAGCTGACCGTGGCCTTTGTGGGGACGGCAATCGGTGCCTACATGCTATCAGGGCCGGATGCAGGCATTATCCGTTGCACCGTCGATGGTGAAGAGAGCAAAGAGATTGATACCCTGCATCACTACAGCGACTTCAATTACCCGATGACTGTGATGTTCTTCTCTGAGCTGGCCAAGGGCGGGCATACGCTCGAGGTGGAGATCCTGGAGAATCGGGCAGAGCGCATCAAGCCTGGCGGCACCAGTTTCCGCGCTCTGGCCTTCACCGCCAATTAGTGACTTGTCGCCGCCCTGCTGAGTTCGAACCCGGAAGTTCGAACCGCAGCGGGCGTGGCGCAAACTACTTGGCGTACTCGATGGACCGAGTCTCCCGCACCACACAGACGCGGATCTGGCCGGGGTACTGCATCTCGTTTTCGACGCGAGTGGCTATGTCTCTGGCTAGAACCGCGGCGGCGTTCTCGTTGATCTTGTCCGGCTCGACTGTCACGCGAATCTCACGTCCGGCCTGTAGGGCATAGCACTGTTCGACGCCGCGGAAGCTGAGACCGATCTCTTCAAGGTTGTCCAGACGCTTGATGTAGAACTCGGTCGTTTCGGAGCGGGCCCCGGGCCGGCCTGCACTCATTGCATCGGCAACGCTTACCAGCGAAGCGAGCGGGCTGGTCGCTGGAATTTCCTCATGATGACAGCCAACGCCGTTGAGAATCTCGTCGTCCAGAAAATTTGCCCGGCGCAGATAATCCATGCCAATGATGGCATGTGTGCCTTCAATATCATGATCCATCGCCTTCCCGATATCATGGAACAAGCCCATGCGTTTCGCGCGCTGGACATCGAGGTTCAGTTCGGCAGCCATCATTGCCATAAAGCGGGCCACTTCCATGGAATGATGGAGGACGTTTTGTGAGTAGCTGTAGCGAAAACGAAGCCGACCAAGTGTCTTGACCACATCAGCCGGGACGTTGACGATCTGCAGCTCGTGCAGCGCTTCCTCGGCTACGTGAATAATCTCTTCGTCGATTTCCTCGCGCGCCTTCTCTACCACTTCCTCTACGCGCGTGGGATGGATTCTGCCGTCTTCGACGAGCCTTTGCAGGGCGTTGTGCGCGACCTGCAGACGCACTGGGTCGAAGCAGGTGATGACCACTGCGTGCGGGGTGTCGTCGATCAACACATTCACGCCGGTTGCAGCCTCGAAGACGCGAATGTTTCGGCCTTCACGACCGATGATTCTGCCCTTCATATCATCTGACGGCAGTGATACGGTTCTGGTGGTTCGTTCGTATGCGCAGTCACTGGCGAGCCGTTGCATGGCACCGACCATGAGGTTCTGTGCTTCGCGCTGGCACGTTTGCTTGACCTTCTCTAGGTGTCGACGAACGAGCGTACCTCGCTCGTTGGTCAGCTCCTGCTCGAGTGTCTGCATGATCTGGACGCGGGCCTGATCACGAGTCATGCCAGCCACGCCCTCAAGGGTCCTGGTGAGCTTCTTCTGCTGATCTTCTAAATCGGCCTCGCGGCGATTATGCTGCTTCTGGTGATCGGTCAGATCCGCGTCGCGCTTGCTGACATCGTCGAGGCGCGTTTGGACCAGGTCCATCTTTCTTTCGATGTTTGCCTCGCGCTCATTGAGCCGCTTTTCAAGGTCCGTGAGCTCGGTTCTGCGATCCGCGGTTGATTTCTCGAATTCGTCCCGCACCCGAATCAGCTCATCTTTGGCCTTGATCTTGGCTTCCTTGTCCAGGTGGCCGGCTTCCTGGCGTGCCGTCTTAAGGACCTCTTCAGCTTCCTTGGCTGCGCCTTCAGTGCGTGATGTTTCAGCAGCTCCGGGCTTTTTGAAGTGTAAGATCGCAAAGGCCCCGATGGCCCCGACCACCAAGCCTGCAACGATTGCTATTTCTGGCGACATATTAACTCTCCGTCTGTATTTTTAGTAAGGATGTTTGGGTAATAAAATGAGTCATGGGAACGTCGTGTTGTTCCATCGGAATGAAAGACAAAATTTGGCAGTCGTAGGCAATTGCGACGCGTGGGCCGGTAACCGCGGCAAGTAGCTGGTCATAATACCCCCCGCCGTGGCCGACCCGAGCGCCATTGCGGCCAAAAGCTACCCCTGGCACAAGCCAGACTGCGTGGACAGAATCAGACTGGGGGACGCGTTCTGCCTGCTCCGCTGGTTGTTGTATTCCATACGGGCCGGTGACGAGGTCATCCCCGACATGGAAACGAGCCATTTCGTAGCTGGCCCCGGCTCGCCGTGGGAGCATTGTCCGAACTCCGCAGCTGTCAAACCACGGGAGCAGCTCGGCGAGGTTCAGCTCGCGATTCGCGGCGGCATAAAAGGCTACAAGCGGTGCGGCGAGCTGTCGGACCAAGTCGCGAACTCGCTCGCAGACGGCTGCGGAAGCAAGATCTCGCTCGTGGTCGCTCACGGCGCTGAGCCGGAGGCGCATGCTGGCACGGATTTCCGATTTGGTCATGGCTTACTCTCCTCCTTGGCGCCGCCGCACTGAATCCCAATAGGTCATGCGTTCACGAATCTGCCGCTCATATCCGGCATCGACAGGCTCATAGTAGCGTTTCTGGCTGCCGATGCAGGACTGGCCACTGAATCCGTCGGGCGAATTGTGGTCATATTGGTAGCCTTTGCCATGGCCAAGTTTGTCCGCTCCTGCGTAGTGGGCATCCCGCAAGTGCGCGGGGACCTGCTGCGTGCGCTCGTTCCGGATGTCATGCAAGGCGCTGTCGATGGCGCGAATGCTGGCGTTGCTCTTCGGGCAGGTCGCGCAGAAAGTGACGGCTTGGCTGAGCACGATGCGTGCCTCTGGCATCCCGATCTTTTCGACCGCAGTCATTGTGTCGGTCGCGATCGTTAGCGCTCTCGGGTCTGCGTTGCCGATATCTTCGCTGGCAAAAATTACGATGCGGCGGGCGATGAAGCGCAGGTCTTCGCCAGCTTCCAGCATTTTGGCGAGCCAGTAGATCGCGGCATCTGGATCGCTAGCACGCATACTTTTGATAAAGGCGCTGGCGGTGTCGTAGTGACCGTCAGCTCCGTAGGTGATGGGCTTCCTTTGCACGGATTCAGCTGCGATCTCCGCAGTAATTGTGGTCACCCTCGCAGCGTCTGCCTCTGTCGACAGCACGGCGAGCTCGAAGGCCCCAAGCGCTCTGCGGGCATCGCCTTCAGAGGCGGCAGCGAGAAACTCGAGTGCGGCGTCGTCGCAGCCGATGGTATGATTGGGGAAGGCTCGCTCATCTGAGCAGCAGCTGCGCAGCAGCCTGGCGATTGCCTCCTCGTCGAGCGCGGCGAGTTGAAATACCTGAGAGCGGGAGAGGAGCGGGCCGACGACACAGAAGAACGGATTCTCGGTCGTGGCCCCGATCAGGCGCACCGTGCCGTTCTCGACGTGCGGCAGCAGTACATCCTGCTGGGCACGGTTGAACCGGTGAAGCTCGTCGATGAACATGACTGTACGCAGTCCGCTGCGCAGGCGCCGGCGGGCACTGGCTTCTTTGATGCAGCGCCGCAGATCGGCCACGGTTGCGACTACCGCAGAAAGCGGCTCAAAATGGCTGGCTGTCTTACTGGCGATCAACTCAGCGAGTGTCGTCTTCCCAGTGCCCGGTGGGCCATAGAGGATGATTGCGGAAAACTGGTCGGCGTCAATCGCGCGGCGGAGCAGGCGGCCCGGTGCGATCAGATGGTCTTGGCCGCAGTACTCGTCGAATCCACGCGGGCGCATCCGCGCGGCGAGCGGCTGCTCGGCCAGCGGCGGGGTCTCGGGACGCGCGGTAGTGGCGTGGTCAGTAAAAAGCAAGATGCTGCGCTTCCAATTTGCAGCAACGAAGAGAATGTTTCAGTTATCTGAAGCTTGTATGCCGTTGCCGGGATCGGCTGTGTGCCCGAATCCAGACCGGTGGATAAATCGCGCTATGGTGCGATCGGTCAAGTGCGAACTCCGCAAATCTGGGGCGCTGAGCTGCCCAAGAGTTTGTGAAATCCGCTGAAGTGCGCGTCGAGCGGAGTCGCCGTGTGACAAAACACCGCAAGAGCGGAAAAGCAAGTAGCGCAGGTATTAACGGAATACAATTGTATGGCATAGGACGTGTGTTCAGATTACTAATGTCTTGTTGCTGTACGGTTCGGTTTAGTTCAGGTTTGACGGAAAGTCAACAGTCCAAGGTAGCGTATGGATATTCAATGTAAAGATTGGGCGAATCTTTTTCTTGCCTTAGTAAATGCGGCGAGTCGCGTAGACACCTCAGTCTCCGCCGCTATACTACCCCGATGAGGTGCGATGGCCGAGTGGTTTAGGCACTGGTCTGCAAAACCAGAGACACCGGTTCGAATCCGGTTCGCACCTCCACCCTCTCCCTTTTCCAAGGGGCAGATTTGTCGAGTTGCGCGAATCTGTCCGTATTGGTGTTTCAGTTTATGATGATTCGGATCTATGCCGAGAGCGTAACAATCACGGACATCTGCGCCGCCAGGAATCAAGATGGCATCCCTGTCGAGGCAGGGCAGGCAGTAACGATCGAAGGGATCGCCTCTTCTGCACCGGCCCCACCTTTCGCTGGCAATCCACGACGAGACCGGCGGAATTTTTCTTTTTGCCAAGGAACAAGGCGTGGCAATGATCTAGCGTATCGCAGCCACCGGCAAGCTCTGCGTTCGCCATGGCCGTGTCCAGATTAGCAGGCCACGCATTGAGGTGCTCTCCGCCGCGCCGGCAGAGGTGCAGCCGAAGGTACTGGACCTAGGCAGCGCGGAGACGCTGCAACATGCGGGCATGATCGTTCAACTGCGAGGCAAGATTATTCACAAAGCGAGCAACCGGGGCGGACTGTTCCTGGTGCTTCATCAGAGCGGAGAGGTGATTACCGTGTTCGGGCACGACCTGCATGGCGGCATTGATCTTGACCAATCCAGCCGAGGAGACAACACGGCTGTGCAGGGAATAATGGCGCAATCGGACCCTAATCCGCCGTACAACTCTGGCTAGCGGATTTATCCGCGCGGCGACTCGGACCTGAGCGTGCACGGGCTCACGCGTCATGATCGCCAGCATAATTGGGGGCATCGGGTTGGCCCTGTGCTTCTGGACTCTAGGGCAGCGATAGCAGGTCAAGACCCAGACGGACCATGCAGAACTTAATTAGCGTCTCTTCTGGACCGTTTTCCAGAAGGACGCAGATGGGATGCTGGTGGTGAATTCAGCCGGTGCCATTCTGCAAGGAAATCAGGAAGCGGCATTGGCTCTGGGCTTAGACCAGGTAGAAGGCGGCGGGCGGGGACTGGCGGAACTCTTGGAAGCAGCAGTTTGGGACACACGAATATGGACTTGAGTGCGCGTATTTAATCTAGGGCCAACTTGGAGTTCTCAGTGCGCTCGCTCAATTCAGAGAATGATTAGGTCTTGATTGTGTCGTGGAATCTCACGAAGGCTAAGAATGCCGCCAATGAGAAGCTGGAGCAGGCACTTGCGAACTTACAGACTTTGAAAAGCCTGCAAGTGCAACGAGAGCGCTTGGCCACCCTCGGCGAGATGGCCAGCGGATTGCCCATGTTTTCAATAATTCCCGGCAGACCATACTAGGTTACGCGGAGCTGATGGGCGAGGCCGGTGACCAGGAGTCAAAAACACAGCTCAACGATTTTTAAAACGAGCCAATCGGCTTCTCGGGTCGTGTAAAGGTGGCAGGATTTCTACTGCCATCAGTCTGCTGCGCATTCGTTTCAGATCCTTCAAAATCAGCGCAATTGTGAAGTGCCCAGTGGATATGACGCGCAATCGGTGCCTGGAACCTTTTCACACCACGAAGGGCGATGCTGGGACGGGGCTTGGGCTGGCTCTGGTGTTTGGCGCGGTCGAGCGCCACTCGGGCACCATGGCGATTGAGTCCGAAGTTGGAAAGGGCAAGACGATCACGATCTGCTTTCCGTTGCGCCAGACGGTGCTTGCGGTGCGCACCAAGGAGGCGTCTTCAGGCAAGCAGGTGAGGGCGTTGCAGGCGTCGATGGCGAGCTCTTCGCAGCGCTGACCGGCGGCAATGGAGAAGGGGCAGACGATGCAGGCGATTCCTCCGGGCTAGCAGTGCTCTACTGGCCCTCGCCAGTGGTCCGGGCTGAAGCCGGTGCGCTGCCAATACTCGCAGCGAGTACTGTCTTCATGGCTGAAGGGGACGCGAAATGGCTCGTGCGCACTACTTTCGGCGGCGGCGATATACAGCTGGAATTTTATGGCGTTAGCGCCAGCGCCGTAGACTGAATCGATAAAGAATGGGCGATTTCGAAGCTACCGTCGTGGGCCTGTGCGATTTCCGCAATGATCATAGTGCACCGCTGCGCTCGACGATAACTGCGAGGCAGAGCATGATTTGGTTATAGGTCATGTGCGCGAGGATGGAGGAGCTGAGTCCGTGTTGATTGCGGACTCGCTGCAGAATGAGAGCGATGACGAACAGGCTCAGGAAGCCGGCAAGAAACCAGTGGAAGGCTGCGAATATTAGGGCCGTAATGACTAAGGATGGGGTGGTACCAATGAAGTGGTTGCAGGCTCTGTAGAGTGTGTGCCGAAACATCAGCTCTTCGGTAAACGGGGCGACCAGGACGGCGGCTGCGAATAGGGCGGCGAGATCCAGCGTCGAGCCATTACGTATCCAGTCGACGTAGACTGGTTCTGCGATCGGGATGTGCAGCAGTTCCAGAAGCGCGGTGGACAGCGCGGAGAGCACAATGTTCGCCAGCAGCATGGCAGGGACGGCCCACAGCAGCGGCCGCAGTTCTGGTTTCCTGACCACATCCAGAGTCTGGCGAAGCGGTTGCAAGCTGCGCACTTTGGCAAAGGCCAGAATGACTAGACTGCCAACGGCGTGGATCGCGAAGGTGCCAGCGACGATGATGACGACGGGCGGCTGGTTTGCGAGGTCGGTGAACTCAAGGATGCCGGTTGAGAGAAGAATGGCCCCAAACGCGCAGAAGATGGCGTGGTGTTCCCAGCGAGGGCTCTCGCGGAGGGAATCAGCTGGCTCGATGGCCGGGAGGGTCACTTCCGATTACCAATCAGCATAAACTGGCGGACACCTGCTTGGCCGGGCAGCTCGTACTCATCGCTGAGCTCGATGCCAAACTTCAGGCGTCGCGCTTCGCGGCGGGCGGCTTGGTATTCGCGGTCGATGGTGGCGGGAGTCTTGAAAGCGAGCAGAACCCCACCAGGGCGGAGCAAGCGCTGACACTCGCGGATCAGATAGGCACCGTCTTTTACAGCGCGGGCAAGGATTACGTCATACTTCTTGCCGGTGTGGGCGGCCCACTCAGCCCCTCGGCTGTGAACTGCCTCGACGTTGGACAGCTCAAGACGCTTGGCGAACTCGCGGACGGCGGTGACTTTCTTGCCGGTGCCATCCATTTCGGTAAGGCGCAGGAATGGGCAGAAGATAGCGAGCGGCAAGCCGGGAAAGCCGCCGCCGCAGCCAAGATCGAGCACGTCGCACTCGGTCTCGCCCAGCTCTGGCAAGGCGAGAAGTGCAAGCAGGCTGTCGATGACGTGCTTCACGATAAAATCTTCTGCCGAGGTGATCCGGGTGAGATTGACCCGCTGATTGATCTCCACCAGTGTGTGGTACAGCAGCGAGATCTGCTGTTTCCAGTCTGGAGGGGAGGGCAGCACATGAGCCTGAAGGAAGGTGTCTATCAGGGCAAGTTCTGCCAGTTCTGTGGAGGCGTCTGACAAAGTGGCCGGCTCAGCCCGGGGAAATGGCGCAGATTGAGCAAATGAGAATGCCGGAAACTGCGAGCGCGCCGCTGATGGGCAGGCGCCAGGATGCCTTGTGGGTCATGCGTTCCAGCAGGTTGCGGAAGCGATAGGGTGAGCCCAGCATGAACAGAGCATAGGTGCCAAGCGTGTAGCAGATCAAGGCTACCATGATGCGCAGCGGCACCTGAAGGCCGATTGCGAAGGTGTATTGCAGCAGCGTGTTTACGCTCAAGAGCAGCAGGCCGCCTACCGCGCGTGCGAAGAGGTAATCCATGAGAAAGAAGCAACCGATGGCAGCGACTATCACGATGATCGGAAGCATGCCTTCGAACTTTGCCGGGGTGCCACCGAAAAGGCCAGCGAGCAGCGGAGCAGTGAGTGAGGCGGCCCACATCAGCGCGAGAAAGCCAGCAGCGGCACCAGCACGGCGCGCCCGTGGGATCTGCTTCCACCAGTTCTCATGCTTGGGCAATTGCAGGCCAACCACCGCGGCGGTAATCAAGGCCAAGCCGAACGCGATAAATGTAATCTGAATCATCATGCGCGCACCATAGCTGGTGGCGATCGCTTGGCAATGCGGGGCTGCTTAGGACGTATCAGTGACGGGAAACAGGGGGCGCATCAGGTCATCTTCGTCTTCTGCGTCCATCAACGCACGGCGATTGCCATCATCCATGATGAAACGGGAGATCTCAGCCAGAGCGGAGAGATGCTGTTTCGGAGCAGATTCCGGGCTGATCACAAGAAAAATTACGCGGAGGCTCTCGCCGCTGAGCTGGCAGGTGATGCTCTTCTTGAGCTTGGCAACGAGGACGACTGATTCTGTGATGTCGTCTGTGTAGGCGTGGGGCAGGCCCACTTCATAGCCAATATAGCAGGAGTAGTCGTTGCATTGGTGCTCCAACCTTTCCTCGAGGGCTGGAATGTCGATCTTACGATTCTGGGCGAGCCGGTCGAGTAATTCGCGGAACAGATCGGTCAGGGTGGTGGCTTCAGAGATGATAATCCAATTTGGGGAGGTGTTGAACTCGGGCCTGACATCGAATGGCAGAAAGCTGAGGACTTGGCATTTCTGATCTGGCTGGCCGAAGAAAGCTGGCTGGAGTTCGTCGGCTTGGGCACACATCAAGACGCGGTCTGGATGGCGCAGCTTGGCGGGCTCAGTATCGCTGACGAAGAGGCGGAGGTCGTGCTCCTGAACGTTTGCGGTAACCATCTTGCCGAGGGCAAGTTGGTCCCAGACAATCTGCCCGCGAGAGTCTGACTCGTGGGGTTGCATGCCGTGCTGTACGCCGTAGCGGTAAAGATGGACTTCTCGATCAAGCTGGTGCCAGCGCTCGCAAATCAGCAAGTTCAGCCCGCTGTTGGTGGTGACTGCGAGGACGTTTCCGATACCGAACAGCTCCGGGTACTCTTCTGCGGTGACGGTGAGTGCATCGTCGCAGAGCGCGTTCAAGCCGCTGCGGCGGGCCTGGGCAATGTTGCGAGGGTCGGTATCGATGAGAACTACATCTTTCCCGCACTTGAGAATGAACTTGGCGACAGCTCTGGCCAGGGGATGCGCGCCGGCGATGAGCCAGCCGCTGGGGTGACGCTCGAGGACGTTGAGCAGCTTACCGACGGCGCCCGCGCTGAAGCCCTGCACGAGGACGGTCCCGGCGATGACGGAATAGGTGAAGATCTCCAGAAACCACGCTTGTTCATTCCGCTCTTGAAGAGAGAGGGCAAAGAGAGAGGCCATAGAGGCGGCGACGATCCCGCGCGGCGCGATCCAACTGAGAAAAAGCTTCTCTCGCAGGGAGAGCGAGGAGCCCAAGGTGGAGGCGAAGATGTTTGCCGGGCGCGCGACAAACATGACGAGGGCTACGGCCAGGATTCCCTGCCAGCCGGTCTGCTGAAACTTTGAGATATCCAGTTTGGCCGCAAGCAGGACAAAGAGCAGGCCGATCAGCAGCTCTATTAGCTCGGCTTTGTAGCGCTTGAGCTGCTTCACTTGCTCGCCGGCCAGCGAGCCGACCACGAAGCCAGCGATGGTGACCGAGAGCAGCCCGCTCTCGTGGGCTACGAGGTCGGACAGAGCGAAGATGCCGATGGCGGAGGCAATGGCAAAGATGTTGAGGTGATCTGCCGGAACCCAACGTTTGCGAATGACTCCCGCCAGCGCCAGACCAGCTATCAGGCCAATGCCGACGCCGATGACGATGCGGAGGATGAGCTCGTTTAGCGCTTTCTCGCCGCTGCCGATGATCCACTCGAAGCAGAGCAGGGCAGCGAAGACGCCAATCGGGTCAATCAGGACGCCTTCCCAGTGAAGGATGTGATGCAGTCTCTTTTTGACCCGGATCCTTTTGAGCAAGGGGGCGATCACGGTGGGCCCGGTGACGATGATCAGGCTGCCGGATAGAAACGAGAGCGGCCAGCTGTGCCCGAACACATAGTGGACGGTTAAGGCAGAACCAGCCCAGGTGATCAGCACCCCCACGGTGAGCATGCCCACGATCTCGCGTGACGCCTGGCGGTAGCCCTTGGGGTCGAGCGTGAGCCCGCCTTCGAACAGAATCAGGCCGACGGACAGACCGATGATGGTCTTGAGACCTTCTCCAAGTACATCCGGTGCGATGAGATTCAAGCCGTATGGGCCGACCAGTACGCCACCGAGTAACAGGACTACGATGGCCGAAACTCGCATGGCGTGGGCAAGCAGGACGAACATTACGCCGAAACATAGCGCGCCAGCGAATGTGGTGAGGATGCTGTGTGTCAAAACAAGGCCGGGTTAGCCAATGATCACGCTGTCGTTGCCGAGGAAGATGCCGCGTAGGTTCATCTTGAGAGCTTCCGGGTTGGTTGCGGCTGACAGCGCCACCTCCTCCGTAATCTTACCCTCATCCACCAGGCCCATGAGGCACTGGTTGAAGGACATCATGCCGTCGCCTGCGGATGCCTCGATGGCCTGCATCAAGGTATTGACGCGGTCTTCTTCCAGGAGCTTTTTAATCAGTCCTGTATTGATCATCACCTCGAGGGCTGGGACGACGCCTTTGCCGATGGCGCGTGGCATTAGGCGCTGGCAGACGATGGCTCGCAGATTGTTCGCCAGGGCCATGAGAATCTCACGTCGCTCCTCGTTGGGATAGAAGTCGAGAATACGCTGGATGGACTGGGCAGCGTTGGAGGTATGAAGGGTTGACATCACCATATGGCCGGTGTCCGCGGCGGTGAGCGCGGCATCGAAACTCTCGCGGCGACGCATCTCACCGACCACGATCACGTCTGGGTCCTGGCGTAGAGCCGCCACCAGCGCAGAATCGAAGGTGATGCAGTCTAGGCCGACTTCGCGCTGCTCGAAGACGGAGCGACTATCTTCGAAGATGTACTCGATCGGGTCTTCAATGGTAATGATGTGCCTGGCGAACTTCGCATTCATATGCTGGAGCATGCAGGCCATCGAGGTGGACTTGCCAGAGCCGGTGGTACCGGTGACGAGGATGATTCCTCGCTCAGATTCTGCCAAGTCAAGCAAGACTGGCGGGAGTCCGAGTGCACCGAGATTGGGGACCTTGTCCTTGACGTGACGGAAGGTCAGCGAACGCAGGCCGCGCTGGCGATGAAAGTTTACCCGAAAACGACCGACATCGTCCTCGGACCAGGCGAAGTCGGCGTCGCCAGTCTCGATGTATTTGTTCATGTCTCGTTCAGTGACGACCTCGCTGAGCGCCTGGTCAAGGAACTGGGGCGTGACTGTAAAGTCGGAGATTTCCACAAGCTGTGCATCTACGCGTAGAATGACGGTGCTGTTTTCGCGGATATGCCAATCAGATGCACCGGCTTCTATGCCGGTCTCGAGAATTGGGCCAAAGGTGGATCTACCCATTGCTGCTTCCTGTCATTCGTAATTCGCGGACAATGTGACCGTACTATAGCGGAGTTTAGGCTTGCGTCATTGTCTGGATCCGTAGGATTGCAGCCAATTTTTCGTGCAGGTGTGAATAGGCCGCCTTAGGTTCGGCGGAGATTGTGGCCTTAGACTGTATAATAGCGCCCGCTCGGTGCAGGTCTTCGGGGCAGTGCTGGAGTAGGCGATCCGCCGAATCGAGTGTGGTCTCGAGATGGGACTGCAGGCCGATGACGCGCTCGCCATAGCGGGAGGCCTGGTTGGTGCAGGCTGCGGATTTCGCAAGAAGTGTGGCACCGCTCGGCAGTGATAACGTCTCTCCGTGCCAGTTAAAGGCGCGGGTTGTCTCGGGGAACTCGGGAGCGCCAGGAGGCTGAATTGGGAACCAGCCGATCTCAGACTCTGGACTCGCGGTGATGGTGGCACCAAGAGCCTTTGCGATCAGCTGCGCGCCGAGGCAGCTGCCGAACATGGCGGTTTGCGTCTTGCAGGTGGCTCGGATCTAGGCGAGCTCGCGCTCCAGTCAAGGGGATGCGTGATCATGCGTGCACACGCCTGGTGCCGGCCACTATGATGAGCAGATAGTGGGTGCCGGCGTCAGGGACTTGCTTATTCAGATAAAGCCGGATTCGGCTGAGCTGAAGGTGAGAGTGCGAACTCCGCAACCAGGGCGCGATGGCATCAAGGCTCTCGAGCGGGACGTGCTGAAGCCAGTGGACCTTCACTCGCTCCCGGGCATGAGTCGTGCACGGCCCCCGTCGATCGGGAAGGTGAGTGAGACGACGGTGCCAGCCGCTTGCCTGCTTTCGATCGCGAGGGTTCCGCCATGCTCGCGTACGATGCGTTCGACAATCATGAGCCCCAGCCCGCTACCGTCCTCGCGCGTGGTGAACTGTGGCTGGAAAATGCGGTCCAGCTTGGTCGGGTTCACGCCGCGGCCAGTGTCTGCGAAGTGAATGGTGACGTCATAGTCGGTGGGCTGCAAAGACAGCGTCAGCTGACCGCCGTCGGGCATGGCCTGGATGGCGTTGTTGATGATGTTATAGAATGCCTGCTTGAGTTGGTCGGAGTCAGCGTCGATAGTAGGGACGTGCGTGGGCCAGTTGATTTCTACTAGCGTGCCACGGTCCTCAATTTCGCGGCGGAGGAAGCTGATGGTCTCGCTGAGCAGGTCCTTGAGATTTACTGGCTCAAGCTGAGGCTGTGCAGGACGCAGGGCGCGCAGAAACTGGGTGATGATACCGTCGAGCCGCTTGACTTCGGCCTGGGCGATCTCGACCGACTTTTTGGCCTCCTCAAGGTCTGGAGCATCATGGCTGAGATTGCGCTGGAGCAACTGGAGGTGGATGGTGAGACCATTTAGTGGGTTACCGATCTCGTGCGCGACACCAGCGGCGAGGGTCGTAATGGCTTCGGCACGGCCTGCTTCCACCCGGCTGTCGCTGCTGTGGTGCAGATCAGTAATGTCGCTGAGCAGTATGGCCGCCAGTGCTTCGCCGTTGCTATCGGCTTCGAGCGGGACGAGATGGAATTGTAGAAAGCGCTCCACGGGATAGGTGACGCGTAGCTCGCGGCGAGCGGCCCATTCCCATTGCTCCGGCGGTCGGTCCATGAGTTTCTGCCACTCAAGGCCGCGAAGGTAGCGATCGATGGTGTGACCTTCGCGAGAGGCGCGATCTCCTGGCATCCCTAGCAGGGCGATGGCGGCATCGTTTACAAAACGCAGGGTGAGCTTGTGATCGATGATGATCACGCCTTCGCGGATTGTGGCGAAGATGGTATCCAGAAAGCCTTTTTCGCGTGCAATCTTGAGGATGTAGTTCTGGACGCCAGCCGGATCGAGTCGGTCGAGCCGATCGGTGAGGCGCGTAAAGAAGTCGTCAGCCACTGGTGCTCCGCTCTCGAATCAGGTCAGTCATTTCGATAGACGACTTTACCACCGGCAATGGTCATGCGCACAGTGTGGGTCTTGCGGTCAAAGACGACGATGTCGGCTCGCTTGCCGGGGCGAAGACGGCCGCGGTCATTCAGGCAGACGCTATTGGCAGGATTCTCCGTGCAGGCGGCCGCGACTGCGGTCTGGCTCAGGCCAGTGTATTCCTTGAGCCTGCGATAGTTCTCATCCAGCAACTTTGTGGCGCCAGCAATCTTTCCTTTGCCGACGATGGTCGCGAAGCCCTCCTTTACTGCGACGGTGCGAGTGCCGAGTTGGAAAGTACCGTCTTGTTCCAGACCGGCGGCCTGCATGGCATTGCTAATGCAGACCAGCTTCTCGGGGGCGATGCATTTGCAGGCAAGCTTAATCATGGTAGGGGCGATATGGACACCATCGACGATGAGCTCTACCCACATGCGCTGTTCCGTCAGTGCCACAGCTGCTAAACCAGAGGTGCGCTGGGAGAGCGGAGCCATTGCGTTCATCACGTGGGAGCAGCGACGCGCTCCTTGCTCGAGGACGTTGATGATGTTTTCTCTGCTGGCGTGAGAATGGCCAAGAGAGGGAACAACGCCGCGCGATACGAGCAAACGGGTCAGACGATCGGAGCCCGCCAACTCAGGGGCGAACGAGAAAATCTTGAGGTGGCCATCTGCGGCGAACAGGAGTTCCTTCGTTTCTTCGAGATCGATGCCACGGAGAAATGACTCGCTGTGGGCTCCGGGCAGCCGGTCGCTGAGAAATGGCCCGTCGATGTGAATTCCAGCTGCCTGGGCGCCAGGCAGCTCTTGTGCGCAGATCTCGGCAAGCTGCTTGACGACGCTCTTTAGCCGGTTGGCTGGCGCGGACTGGGTGGTCGGCAGAAACGTGGTCACGCCGTGGCGGGCAAGCGCCATCGACATGCGATCGATGTCGCCCTGCTTCAGGTCCATTAAATCTGCGCCAGCTGCGCCGTAGATGTGGGTGTCCACGAAGCCAGGAATGGCATAGCAGCCGGGCAGGTTGAGGATTTCGTAGGACTCTTTGTTCTGAAACGCAGAGAAACCACCCACAGCAAAGATCCGTTGACCGCGCAGCACGATGGCGGCATGGTTGATCCGTGTGTGTGGTGTTAGACAGTAGTCAACGTGGAGGAGATAATCCTTGCTCATGCCATACCGATACGCCGAGGAGGTTTGCCCGACAAGCCTGATAGAGGCTATTCCCCGAATTCTTGTTCGAAGCGTCTGCGCCTCCAGGCGACGAAAGCACAAGCTACGTGAATGAAAAGCATGGCTGCCAGAGAGCAGATCAGGCAGAACATCAGGGTCGGAACGATGGGGCCGAGTGGTGGATCGAGCCAGTAGGCAGCCTGGAAGTACCAAGTGATTGGGATTCCGATCAGAAAGCCGACGACGCCAGCGATAAGAGAGAGCATGCCGACGATTCGGGTAGCGGGGCGCGTCAGACAGGCGACGCCAGCGATCAGCGCAAAGCCGTTGAACAGACTAAGAACGCCGAGCACTGCTATGAGGACGGCGATGATCGCGATGGGCGAGAATTGGGGAGCGTCCACAAGTGGGGGCGGCAGGGGCCGCGCCGAATCCGGCCAGCGTCCAAGGGGGCACTGGCCGGACGCAGGTTATTCGTTCACCGCTTCGGCGAGTTCATCGCGAGCCGCCAACTCCAGGTCGATCTCGGCCAGCGATTTGTGGTGGTGGTTGTTGCGCTTGTCGAGTTCGCGCCGCAACTGACGCTCCGCACGGTCGACGGCCTGATCGATGGCGCACCACAGATTTTCATCGCGACCGTTGGCTTCGATCTCAATGTGGCTTCCGTGCAGGATCACCTCGACGTGATGCTCGAGTTTTTGTCGGTCGACAACAACTCTTGCTGAGGTGAGCTTTTCGTATTCACTCTCCAATCGGTCCAAGCCGCTGAGCACATGGCTCTTGATGGCGTCTGTGAGTTCACGTCTGCGTCCGGAGATTATCTTTTCCATGACGGACTCCTTGTTGCTGCCGGCGAATCCGGCGGTTGCGTTGATCCTCGCGGAATGCGAGGGGTTACATTTGAAACTCTTGGCCTATATAGAGCGCCCTGGTGCGCTCGTCGTTGATTGCATCTTCGCTGGCACCTTCAAAAATGATACGACCCTCCGACATTATGTAGACCCGGTCGACGATCGATAGGGTCTCGCGCACGCTGTGGTCGGTAATCAGAATGCCCAGCCCCATGTCCGTCAGTTGGGAAATCACGGCCTGGACGTCAGCGACAGCAATGGGATCGACACCGGCAAATGGCTCGTCCAGCATCAGTATGCTGGGATTGGTGACAAGGGCCCGGGTGATTTCCAAGCGCCTACGCTCGCCGCCGCTGAGGGTCACTGCCTTCTGTTTGGCTAAATGGGTAAGGCCGAGGCCATCGAGCAGATGGTGCAGGCGGTGCTCTTTCTCCTCACGGGGAAGTTTGAGCGTATCTAGGACGGCCCGCAGGTTGTCCTCCACGCTCATCTTGCGAAAGATGGAGGGCTCTTGAGCGAGATAGCCCAGCCCGCGGCGTGCACGCTCATACATCGGCATGTTGGTGATATCCACGCCGTGAAAGAGAATTTCGCCTTTGTTAGCGCGAACCAGCCCGACGATCACGTAGAAGGTGGTGGTCTTGCCAGCGCCGTTCGAGCCGAGCAAGCCAACGACTTCGCCAGGATTTACTCGAATGCTGACATCGCGGACGACAGGGCGCCCACGATAAGATTTACACAAGCCATTCGCTTGAAGAAGTGCGTCCACTAGATCTCTGGGTGACCTTTTAGTTCCCGGCTTCTGGTGTCGGAAGAAGTCCGCCACCGGCCGCTTTTCCAGCGCCGGAGAATTCAATTTTTGGTTTTCCGCCCTGCGCACGGAACTTACTTTCGGCGCGGTCATAGATGATGTAGTGCGCGCCCGACATTTTGCTTTGTGGGCGCAGTAGTACGGGCTCACCGGAGAGGGTGATGATGCCGCTCTGATAGTCGTAGACGGCCTGCTTGCCTTTGGCGAGATTGTCTTCCTGCTTGATCTGGACGTTACCTTCGGCCACGATGCTCTTGAGGTCGTCGTTGATGGCAAACTCGATTTTCATTTTATCGGCGCGCAATTGCACACGTTCATCGTCGATACGCACGTTACCGGAGAACATGGCGATGCGCTTTTCGATATCGTAGTCCATGGAGTCTGAGGAGACTTCAGTGTCCTGGAGGGTCTTGCCGCGCGCCGGAGCTACGGGCTCCGCACTGCGAGTTGCCACGGCATCGGCGGCGACCACGTCACCCTGTGCGTGTACGGCTGCGGCGAAAAGCAGGAGGGCGGCAATAAGGCCACCGAGGGAATAACAGCGCTGTGTTTTCATTAGAATTTACCGTAGTCTCATTTCGGGTCTTTGCCAAGTAGCTGTTTCGAGATCGCGCCGTTGTGGGAGATGACGACCTTAACGTCGCGGCGCACGCGAACGCGCTGCGCTTCGAAGTCGACGTCGAATCCGCGCCCGGTCATGATAATGTTCTTGCCCTCAATCCGGACGGCTGTGCGGCTTGCCGCCCGGCGATTGATCCGGTCTAGGCTGCAGCGCGGTGCGGATAGCTTGATGTTATTATCGCTTTGTTTCAACCACGCAGTCATCTGGGTAAGGCGGACCGTCTCAGCCATGAAAGTGGCCTGCTCGCCGGTGATGGAATATTGCTCGCCGCTCAGCTTAAAGTCTTTCATGGAGATCTGGCTGCCTGGGGCGAAGCCATTTGCCATGGCGATGGCGCCACAGAACAGGACGACGAGCTTGAACCTCACGGGCGGCACAGTGCATGCAGGTCTCGGGCGGTCTTCAGCACGTCGCGAATCTCAGACAACGGCAGGCAGTTCGGGCCGTCGGACTTGGCGTTATCTGGATCTGGGTGCACTTCGACAAAAAGGGCATCAATGCCTGCTGCGCACGCCGCCCGCGCGAGGACGGGAGCAAAGCGGCGATCTCCGCCGGTGGCATGTCCCAGGCCGCCAGGCTGCTGGACTGAGTGCGTCGCGTCGAACACGACCGGCACGCCGAGAGCCCGCATCTGCACGAAGGCGCGCATGTCCACGACTAAGTTCCCATAGCCGAAGGAGGAGCCACGTTCGGTCAGGAGAACACGCGAGTTGCCGGACTCTGTGATTTTGTCCACAGCCGGGCCCATTCCGCCCGGTGCCATGAACTGGCCCTTCTTAAGGTTCACGACGCGGCCGGTCTCTGCGGAGGCAACGAGTAGGTCCGTCTGGCGGCAGAGAAACGCGGGAATTTGTAAAATGTCCAACACCTTGCCAGCCTGCTCCACTTGTGAAACGTCATGTATGTCGCTAGTCAGCGGCACTGCAAATTCTTCGCCAACCTGACGGAGTATCTCGAGTCCTGCTTCAAGGCCAGGGCCCCGGAACGCGTCCAGGCTGGTCCGGTTTGCCTTATCAAACGATGCTTTGAACACGAAGTTGACGCCAAGTTCCATGCAAACTTCCGCAACATGCGCGGCGATGGTTCGGCACAGTTCCTTACTTTCGATCACACATGGTCCTGCCACTATCAGCAGGGGCTCGCCATCGCCAACGGCAATGGAATCGGTTACGGGCACATGTACGCGCTTCATTGTGAATCCTCTGGGGTGTAATTGAACTCGACTGTAAGCCTCGCCGGAGGTCGCCGAGATTATGGGTCAGGCCAGAACGGGGCGATTGCCTGTCAGTTCGCCAAAGTGGTCCTTAGCGAGTCCGCAGATCATGATCGAGATCGCCGGGCTGAAGCGGCGTGTGGCGATGGAGTTGATGACTGACGTGGCTTGGCCTTTGCGGATTAACGCAAGGGCCTCCTCGATCACTGTGCAGTTTTCCACGAATCCTAAGCGCTCTTGCTCATTCATGGGGACGTGCGCGGCCATCTTCTCGACCATGTCCTTGTCGCTCATGCCTTTTCCGCGCATCGCCATGACGCCTCGGAAGAGAATGAAGTACGGGCTTAGGATCGCGTCGTCTGTGATGCTGGTGCGGGACAGCAGCGACCGGTAGCTCTCTCGCCAGTAGGTGTAGTTGCTCTCGGGCGTATCGGCGGTCGTTTCCAGATCTTCGATCGCCGTTCTCGCCGCAACCAGGATGTGGTCGATGGCCCCGTCTTGGAGGCCAAGCTTCTTGAATTCCGCCAAGGCTTCTGGCTGGTTGATGCCGTCTTCTCCATCCAAGATCACATTGGCTGCGGTGTGCGCGACGGAGATTAGAAACTGGGCTTGGCGTGGAGACAAGCCCTCACCCCGCAATACGTTCGCGACCGTCTCAAAATCCTGGCCTGTCGCCAGCAGTCTTGTGATACGTGCCACAAAGCCAGTTATGATTGTGGCATTGTCAGCCATTGGCATCTCGTGCGGACCAGAACGGTGTAGGATTGCAATGTATTCCGTGATACGGCGAATATCCACCCCCAAGCAAGGACAAAAGTTATCCGCACCAATCCGAGGATTCGTCGCGGTATGCCTGTGGCCCGTGGACTGCCCGCTTGTTGGCACCCTGAAACGCGCATGTCGATGGGAGGGGAGTCGCGTGCTGCCACTCTTGCATCGTGAACTTCGGCGCGCCCTGCTTCGGCCGGCATTGTTCGTGGCGGTTGGCTCGCTGGTCACAATTCTGCTGGTCCTGATGGGGTTTACTCTCGAGGGATCGGCCAGTCTGAACGCCCGGAGGGGACGCTGTTTAGGGACGTCGCTGCACGCGACATGCTCGCGGTGCTGATTTATCGCGTCGCTGTGGTCGCACCAGCGATTACTGCGGCGCGAGAGTCCGGCACTTTGGACCTGCTGCGCATTTCTGGCAGGAACGCTGCCAACCTGCTGTTCGGGATGCTCTGTGGGTGGGCAATTTATCCTTTCTCGTTGATTCTTGCGCAGGTGCCGGTCTCCTTCCTCTGTTCGGCGCTGGGCGGTCTGGAGCTTCCGAGAAGCTCAGAAGCGTATTTTGGCTCCTTCCGCTGACTAGTCTGGCCTCCTGTTCGGGCTTGTTCTGCTCCGCGAGTTTTGGGAACACGCCAGCTGCCATCACGGAAACGATCAGCGCAGATGTCTGTTTTGACCTGTTTGGCAAGGCCATGCTGTCAGAATTGTGTCCGTTTTTTTTTATGTTCTCCACTTGCGGGTACCTGCTCTTGGGAGCATGGCTGATGTTGAGACTGGACCTCACGATCTCACTGCCCACATTTCGAAATGGGCGCAAAACGCGTTCTGCCACTTTGGGCTCACGCTGGTACTCTCCGGGATGATGGCAGCCAGAGCCTCTGTGGCTTCCTAGTGCTTGTGCGTAGCTGGCTCCTATGTGATTGACGCACATACATTACTCGCCGTCATGATTGCGGTGTTTGGGGCGGTGCTTGTTACCCTGTCAGCAATTCTGAAGACAGACGGGATAAAAAACTCCCTCTAGCAGATTCCGTGGGCGTTGATTTCTGAGGGGGCGCGTGCGGATTTCGCAGTTGATCTGGTCCCGAGGCAGTCGGCAGTGAAGCGGTTCCGAGGCTGGCTTCGTGCCGAATGGGCACGGCTGCGGGTGGCAGGTCAGAGAAGGCCGTGAATTGACGTCATCTCTTCGAATTTCGGGTGACAGCTTGTAATCGGCCGCTGGCCCCGTACCCTCCTCCACCTGCATTCAATGCGAAAGCAATACCAATAGACCGCCGCACTGGTGGCTTGCGCTTTCACGATTTTTCGGGCTTAAAAGTTCGTGGCTTGCATCAGCAAGGACCCGAATTTGCCCATCTTCTGCCCCGACATCGGCGACAGCCGGCTATACAGAAATCATCGACTGTGGCACATTGATTGCCCGCTATGGCTGACTTATGGCTGGGGAAAGGCCCACCGCATCGCTCGGCGCGAGCAGCCAAAGGACCTGCGTTCCAGGGTGGATTTCACGTTTGGCGAGACCCCTTGGCCGGCGATGCGTCGAATCCTGGAGTTGGTTGAGCCCACGCCAGAAACGAGAATGCTTGAACTGGGCTCGGGCACCGGACGCTTTGCCCTGTTTGCGTCAAAGATTTTTGGTCTGCAGGCGGAAGGCGTGGATATGGTTCCGACCTTTATCGACCGGAGCAACAACATCGCTCAGAAGCAGGGGCTATGCTGTCACTTCGAGCTCAACGACCTGTTTAACGTGCCTTGGCATGACGCCAGCTTTGTTTATGTGGTCGCGACGACGTTCAGCGGGCAATCCGTACGCGATCTCAGCGCTAAATCAGCGGAGTTGCAGCCTGGGGCTCGTATTGTAGTTGTCTCGCACCGGCTGGATGGAGCCTGGCTCGAGCGGGAAACCTGCGAAGTATTGAACTTCTCCTGGGGCCCAAGCGGCGTGTTTTTTCACCGCAAGCTCTGACCGTCCCACTCATTCTCTTAACCCGACCTTCGACAGGTCGAATGGGAGGATGCCCAGTTTCAACGCGGGGGACCCCGACTTGAACCTGAAATCGCCGTTTTTGGGATCGATAAACATTGGATCCACTGCCAGGCTGTGGGCGTCCACACCGAGTTTTTGCTGCCTGGCCAGTGTAGCTCTCGATCGCCTACGATCGGCTGCGCAAAAATAAATATTCCTGTCTGAATCAACCTGCTTAAGCCGTGCGATCTTTCTACCTCGGCGATCTTCGTTCTTTTGACCTTTTCCAGGAGCCAACTCGTGAACGAAGGTGCAGGTGCTCGAAGTCGAGTAGAAAATGTTTCGCTTGACGGTGGCGCCTGTCATGGGGCCTTCGCGTAACGCCAGGTAGTAGCCGCGAGGTGGGGCGATGATGTCAGCCACGATGTTGTTTTCACAGCGGTTGTTTAGTTTTAACATGATTCCTTGCGACGTGCACTTATAGATAAGATTGCCAGCGATGACGGTATCGGTTTGGCCACCATCTGTGCGAATCGCACACTGCATGATCATGGGCGCGACCAGATGATGCACATAGTTGCGCTGAATCACATTTCCTGGCCCTGCGCCGCGAATGTAGATCGCATTGCCATCGCCTAGTCTCTCCATGGCATGGTGAATCTCGTTGTATTCGATGAGATTGTTACGGGTGTGCAGAAAAGGACGAATCTGCGCCAAGGTCTTCTCGCCTGGCGTGCGCACCACCTCCTGCCAACGGATTGTGCGCGCTAGCTCTCGGCCATTACCCATCCGTTGAAAAAATGCAGACATACAGCCCGAAATGATGAGTCCCGTGTAAGGCGTGTGATGGATCAGATTATTCATAATGCGGTTCTCCCCACTCTGCCACACCATGATGCCAGGGGAGTGCCAATAGACCTCGCCGACGTGATGAATGTGGTTGTTATATACGAGATTGTGGTGGTTTGCATCCTTGGTGCCGGGGCCATAGCCGCACAGGAGAATCCCGGTTCCGCCGATGTGCTCGATGTGGTTGCTGGAGACCGTGTTCTCCACGCTATGCAGATCCAACCGTATCGCCCCGCCGCCGCTGTGGGCAAAACGGCAGTTCTCGATCACGCAGTTCTCACTGCCGCGCAGGCGCAGGAGCGCGTGGTCTTGGTCATGCATTTCCCAGTCATGCTGTAGGCCGGCATCGTCTTCAGCCAGTAGATAGCGATCGCCATGCATGAAGGTAAGTCCCCGGAAGTGGAGGTTACGCACGGGGATGTCAACGGGCCCTGCTTTATCGATCTGACCCTCGACCCGAATCAGCTCTCGCAGGTGGGGGGCTAAGACGGGAGATTGGGCCCGTGGCCACAGGTAGAGCTTGCTTTCCTTGGTGTTTAAAACCCATTCGCCGGGCTCGTCGAGTTCCTCCAGCACGTTCTCGACCCAGCAGGAGGCAGTCTCTTGCAAAAAATGGAGAGGCTTTATCGCATAGGTTGCGTCGACAATGGTACGGGCAATCTGCGAGTCCTCGTCAACCGATGCCAACGGCAAGATATTTACGATCCAGGCGTGATGCGGACGGATGACGATATCCACATCTTCCAGATTAGGCCAATCCTTGAGCTTTCCTCGGGGGAAATGAAGTGTGTCGCGACTCCCGCCCTCAAGCGGAATAAAGCCGGCCGACCGTGCGCGGGGCAGCATTCCTGCACGATCAAAGAGGGTGTAGAATCGTCCAGAGACATCCGCCACGAAGACCTTTCCGTCTGACTTCGTCGGCAGCCGAGGAAGCTTTCCCGCTTTCTGCCAACCGGTGATCTCACGCCCGGAACTGAAGACGGGCTGCTCTCCGGGGTAGGCGGCATAGGTGATGGTGGCGTCGCCTGCGCCCGAATCCTCCAGACGAAACACCACGGTTTCCGTAAATAGGTAGGTCCCCTCGCGAATCAGAACCAGGATGTCCGTAGCTTTGCCCTTCTTCAGTTCTCGAACCGCGTCGCGGGCATGGCGTAGCGTGGCGAACGGGCCGTCGCTGCGCTGGACGTTGGGCTGCGCCAAGGTCCCAGACCAGTCATCGGAGCCAGCAACGGATACGTAGAAGTCCGCCGTAGCTGTGGTGTCTGCCAGGGCGAAACTCACCATGAGAAGCCACACGGAAAGGAAGGCAATTTTCATCTCTCGTTTATTCCGTGCCGGCATAGCAGAGGACCGAACCGTCCTTTAGACAGATGAAGTAGTTGTTACGCGCGATCTCAATACCATCCCAGGTCGGCGCAGCATCAAGTTTGATTTCCTGCAACTTCTCGCCGCTCTCGGCATCAAGCAGCCAGGCGAGCCCACCTCTCTTGCCAGCGTAGGAGGCATTCGTGTCTTCTGCGTAATAGTCTTTGAGCATGGGAACTCCGGCGGCCAACAGCGTGTTGCTAGAGCGGGCGATTGCATGTCCTGCAAAAGGCGTGGGGACGTTCCAGCGCTTTGCCCATTTACCAACGCTCGGAATCGCATTCTTGTTGCCCGTCGGCTTCCTGTTCACCAAGTCTCCGGAAAAGATCGAATAGATTTCTGTTGGTTTCAGGGTTCGACCGCGTCTTGCCCCGCCATAGCGGAGATCTTGATCGACTGTCCGATAGGTACGGTGCTGTGGCGAATCATTAAGGAAACCAGCAGACGCCATCAGATGGATCGTCCTCACCGCCTGGGGCTTGACTGGCGTCAGGTCTGGCATGAATGCTTGGTTCCGGATGAAGAGCTTGCTGTCCGCGATTGAGAAGATACCGGACTTAAAGCCTTCCAGCTGGAAGGTGCCACTGGACGCCGCGAGCGGAAAGTTGCGGGTTGGATCGACATAGGGACCTTGCATCATCTTTCTGTGGAGCATCTCGCCTGTGAATGGATCCAGGCCGAACACCGCAATGCCGCCATCCAGGAGGGTGCTGCGGCCAGCACCCGCATTCATTCGCCTTGGGGGGACCGTAGCTGTGCTTTTGCAGAGCAGGACGTTTATCAGATTGTCGATATACGGTAATTCTGAGCCGTTGTAGCGGTCACAGGAAACTCTACCGTAGAGCCCCTTCTGTTTTACGAAACTTCGGGTCTTGTCCAGCTCCGCATCCGTGGCGACAAGCCCATGGATGACCATCTTCTTGGTAGCCAACTCCACGAGCAATGGTCCCTCGCTGAAATCTAGCGCGACGACGATGCCACCCTTGGCATGACCTGCCACGGGGGAGGCCGCGTAAAGCGCGCCCGGAAATAGCACGCCAAGGATGAGCCCGGTAAGTATTCCGCTGTTCTTCATCATTTCTTGGTTTGTTGAGGCTCAAAGTGGTCGGTTCTAAATGGATATGCTGGCAGATTAGCGGCATTGACTAGATTGACGGCTGGCTTGCCGACAAAGGCGTAGCGGACGTAAAGCGGCTTTGATAAATCAGGCGCTTGTAGGACCACTGAGTTCCCCTCGATCTTCGCATTGGCTTGGACCCACTGTCTCGCGTCGTCCGCCAGCCAGAAGGCGCTGGGGGCCTTGCTGTCGGTGGTCTTCAGGACTGCGGCGTGGTCGAAATGAACGACTAATGCCTGGCCGCGGGGCTCTATATTTCTCAAGATTGGCCCTTGGGCTTCGATCTGCTGACCGAGGGTGTCTCGGGCCGCCAGCAGCGCTAAGCGTTGGCCTATGGGCAGTTTGTCCCGGGGATGGACATTCTTGACGTCTCCCAAGTCGATACTGTTCGCCACGCCAGCGTGCGCAAGATCTAGAGCCTTCAGTTGTGCCTCACGCATCCAGGCCCAGGAATGAGCGGCAGGGCTCCCCGCCAGTGCCTTGGGCGATGTCTTGGCCAGTCCGCCGTAGCCGGGAAGCATGACGACGAGAAAGTGAAAATCCTCGCGGTTCCATGCCTGACGGTAACGCTGCATCCACTTCTGTAGCACCTCACCGTAGCGCAGCATGCCTGAATTCCGGGCCCACCATGGGCTCTTGATCATGCCGAACATCGATTGGGTGTTGCGCTCGCCTTGGTACCAGACCAGGCCTCGACAGGCATAGGGTGCGAGCGGGTGCATCATCGCATTGTAGACGATGTTCGACTGGCGGCGCATGAAGACGTCCTCGCCTCGGCTCCACGGCCTTGGTCCGGACAACGCTGCGCTGATCTTCCTGCGCGCCTCCGTATTGGCATCGAACTCGTCCATCATGATCTTGAAATGCGGGACGGTTTCGGTCATGTCGCGCGGCATCCATGCCTCGATCGAGGTACTGCCCCAACATGAGAGAATGATCCCCACGGGCACATCGGCAGCGACCTGCAGAGACTGAGCAAAGCCGCACGCAACGGCGCTATCGGGATGGCGCTCCACCCAAGTGCCGTCGCAGTTGTCCTGCTCGGTGAACGCCACGCTGCGCTTCACTGCGAACGTGCGGATGTTCTTGGCCCGCGGAATGAGCGCTTTTACCTCCGGCACGGCCTTCACGCCGAGCTGCATGTTGGATTGGCCAGAGCAAATCCAGACCTCGCCTACGACAATGTCTGTGCACGCGATCGCCAGATCGGCGGCGCTGGACGAAATGGTCATCGTCCTCGGTTCGACGGACGCGGGCATCGCCTCCAGCGTAGCCATCCATTTGCCATCTGCAGCGACGGCCGCCGTCTTTTTCTGGTCGGCGAATTCTACCGTAACGATTGCTGCCGGCGTGGCCCTTCCCCAGACGGGCACCGGCAGATCGCGCTGCAACACCATGTGGTCGGTAAACAGTGAACCGGTCTGAAGGTCTGCCATCACAGCCCTAGGGATAAGCGCCAGGAGGATGAATCCGTAAAGAAGTGGCACGTTATGTCGAGCATTCATCGCTCTTATTTGCCGCCGCTCGTGTCCAGATTGCCGTGGTTTGTGAGAAATTCGATACTGGCTTCCATGCACTGATCAAAGTCGGTGCCATCACTTTTGGGGCGAAAGAAAGTGCCGTTGAAAAAGCCGTGGCCCCTATCCGCGAAGGGGACCAGCACGCATTCGTTTCCCGCCTCTTTCATGCGTTGCGCGAAACGTTCAGCGTTTTCGAATGGGACCGTTGTATCTTTGGTGCCATGGAGAAGTAAGGTTGGAGCCACGCCCGCACTGACCTGATGACAGGGCGAAAGATCGGTCTGTTGCTCTGGCTTGAATCGCTTCGCGCCATAGCCCTTTTCAGTCGTATCCAAGACTGGGTTAAAGAGGATCATTGCGTTTGGCAGAGAGCTGACACTCAGGTCTTGTCCTTCTTCCTCACAGTCCCTGATCACGCCTGTGCAGGCGGCCACATGTCCGCCAGCGGAGCCACCGGAAGCAACGATCCGGTTTGGGTCCACGCCCAGGTCGGCCGCGTGTGAGCGCACCCAGCGAATCGCTGACTTGCCGTCTTTGACACATTCGAAAGGCGTGGTCTTGTCCCGACTCCTGACGCGGTATTCGGCGGAGAACGCCACCATACCCCGATCTGCCAATATTTGGGCCTGCTGATAGAACTGTTTCGGGGTACCGGCGCTCCAGCCACCACCAAAGAAGAAGACGACAGCCGGGCGCTTGTCGGTGGGCTGAAGGCCTTTGGGTTCGAAAACGTGCAGCTTTAGCTGGGTCTTGCCGACGGTTTTGTACACAAGCTCGCGATCTGGCTCAATGGTCATCTTTTCTCTCCCTGCGGTTGTCTGGGGCTTCTTGACAGCTTTCTTCTTAGCGGGTTTCTTGGCTGCGGCTCTTGCGGGGGAGACAGTCTGCCCGCTCTTCCAGAGATTGATCTCGTCGCTGTCGTTCTTAGCCGCTGCCCCGTCCGTACTGCGACCGCGCTGAATATCCGACGTCAGCTGGTCAAGGAGGCGCTTCGCTACTTCCGGTTGCGCGGCGAAAAGATTTGTCGTTTCGCCAGGATCTGCGTCCATATCAAAGAGTTGGGCCATCGGGCTCCCCGCAGGAACCCCTCTTTCCGTCGGTGCTGTCCAACCACCAGAGCCCCAAGCGAGCAACAGCTTCCACTTGCCCTGGCGATAGCCAAAGTGACCGCTGATCGAGTGATGAACGACTCCGCTGCGGGTCGAGGGGACCGGCTTGCCCGACAGCGCTGGCAGGAAGCTGACGCTGTCTTCACCGGCTGTATCAGGCAGCTTCGCGCCGACTACGTCCGCGCAGGTAGCCATCAGATCGGTCAGGCAAATTGTTGCGCCGCTTTGGCTTCCAGCTTTCACGCCAGCCGGCCAGCGTATGATAAACGGGACCCGGTGCCCGCCATCCCACAGATCTGCCTTGGAGCCGCGCAGATGCGCACTCGGATAGTGCCCTTTTGCCTCCATGGTGGAAATCCTGGCCGCCTTGGAGCAGCCATTATCACTGGTGACGATCACGATGGTGTTCTCTCCAAGACCAGCCTCATCGATGGCCGCCACGATCTGGCCAACGACGTGGTCGGTCTGCATCACGAAATCAGCATATGAGTTGATCCCACTTCTTCCCTGCCACTCGGCAGTCGGTACGATCGGAGTGTGCGGCGAGGTGAACGGCACGTAGAGGAAGAACGGTTGCGACTTATCCTGCTTGCGGATATACTCGACAGACTTCTTTCCAATCTCTGGGAGCACGCTCTCGCGGGTGAACCCCGGTGCGGTCGTGCTTTTGTCGCCCTTGGCAATCGTACCGTCAAAGCGGTCATTCTCGATGTAAATATAGGGAGCCATATCCAAGGAGGCGGAGATGCCATAAAAATAGTCAAAGCCCCGATCCACCGGCCCCTCTTGGATTTTGCCATCCCAGAGAATGTTGAGCGTCTTCGGTTTTCTGCCCACTGGGAGCACCCCGTTGGTCGTTGGCATGATCATGCCGAGATGCCACTTGCCAACGATAGCCGTGTTGTAGCCGTGCTGCTTCAAAAAGCCCGGTACGGTTAAGCGATCCGGCGCAATCAGAGGGGCGCTGTAGCCCCACAGTACGCCCTGTTGTAGGCCTGTGCGCCAGTTATACCGACCAGTGAGCAGGCCATAGCGACTCGGCGTGCACACCGATGAACTCGTGTGCGCATCGGTGAAAATCATCCCGTCGGCTGCGAGTTTATCCATGTGTGGCGTCGGAATCTTCCCGCGATCCGGATTTAGGCACTGCACATCGCCGTAGCCAAGGTCATCCGCCAGGATGTAGACGATGTTGGGCTTTTGACTTGATCCGAAAGCGATGCTTGGAGACACAATCAACAAGATCGTCGCCATAATGGTCTTCGTGAGGTTCAATGATCTACCCATACCTGCTGATGTAACATGTTAAAAGCCCGGAACGTAGTGGCCGCGCCAGCGAAATCGAACTCGGTCCGCGGAGGTTGTGAGGGCACGGTGTCTCACGCAGTGTTAATGTTGTGTTAAGGACGCAAGGCAGGAAAGGCACACGCCACGCCCGATTAGCTGACCGAACGTTTATTAAGAAGGCGTTTAGGGCGGGAAGCTTACTGAGCAATTCCGAAAGATGCGCCCAAAGTACCCCCTGATTTACCAAGCCCACACAGCAAGGAAGACGATTTATCTAGCCGGAGCAGCGGCCACTCGCGGCGGTGCATTGCAATTTCACTGACTCAAACACTACGGAATCATCATGAGTAAGCTCTTTACCTATCTTATCACGGGCCTCGCCTTCTCTATTCTCGGGCAAGCCAACCAATCAGATTTTCAGGCTCGCCTTGCGCGCTTGGAGGCTCTCGTCCAGCAGCAACAACAGACGATAAAGCAACAGCAGCAAGAAATCAGCGCACTCCGCGACCATCAGGAAGAATCGGTGACACTGGCCGCGGATTTCGAGGTGAGCCAGGACAACCTCGAGGGCGAAATGATGGCTGCGCTCAAAGAGTCTGAGCTGTTGACATTTGGCAAGAATGTCGACGGGCTAGCGCTGAAGAACGACGCACGTTTCCGCTACGAAGTTCGCGATCGCGACAATGAGGCCGCTAACCGCGAGCGCCTTCGTCTGCGTCTTCGTCTTGGCGGCACCTACACCAACAAGACCGAAAACTGGAAGTTTGGACTCGGCTTGGAAGTCGGCAGCTATGACCATGACAGCGCGAACCAGACCTTGAATAACAGCGGCACCTTCTCCTCGCTCGATATCTTTCTGGATTACGCGTATGCGACTCACTCCTGGGACCAACTCTCCCTTACCGTTGGTCAGATGAAGAACCCCTTCAAAACCACCAATCTGGTCTGGGACGGTGACATTCGTCCGGTCGGTGCAGCTGTCGGCTACGATAACGACGGCATGTTCGCCACCCTCGCTTGGTTCGATGCCCATCGCGGCGACAGCACCGGTAGCGGACAGGACTACAACGACGATGCTCTGATTGTCGCTGGCCAGGTCGGCTTCGAGGCCGAAAGCGAAGATGCCAGCTGGGGCGCTGCTCTTGGTTACATGGCTGGAAACGAGGCTGTGGACACGCATCTCTCTGTCGCTGCAAGTGATGAGTACGATGCGCAGGTTGGCGACCTCTATGCTTGGCTGAACACCGATCTTGGTGACGTAGATCTGAAAGTCTTCGGCCATGCCGCACTGAACTTCGGTGCCGACGGCGCCAGCCTCGTCGCTGGCGAGCAGGCGGATGACAATGACCTTGCCTGGACCATCGGCGCCCAAGCTGGCATCGCTAAGTTCAAACTGAAATATGCCTACCGTCATATTGAGGCAGATTCCGTAATCGGCAGTCTGACCGACAGCGATTTCGGCAGTGGCGTCGGGGCCAGCGGCAACACCAATGTCGAAGGGCACACCGTCTACATCGGCTACAAGCTGCTCAACTCTGTGGAACTGGGCTTGAACAGCATGTTCTACGATCGCATCGAAGGGCCTTCCCGCGATGCCAAGTATTATCAGTTGGACCTCAAATACAAGTTCTGAACCAGCTACCGTTGCTGGGTGCGAGCCGGGGATTTCCCGACTCGCGGCCAGCCTGATTTTGTGCCACCCAAGAGAAAAATACTGATCGGAAATCTCTTTTCGGACGCCGCGCATAGGATGGCGAGAATCTGCACCGGTAGTTGATTATGAGTTCACGCGGAGCGTGGATTGGCTCAGTCCAAGTAGCGAGCGATAAGCTCCAGGTTGACAAGGAGTTTTGGGCCGTATTCTTGAACGCAAGAGATGCAAAGCGCAGCGTGGTCGAGGTGCAACGGGCTGGCGGCACCTTAATCTACGATCATCAGACGAAGCACGCGACGCATTTTTTTTGATATACACGTGATTTACGTATAGAACTCGAGCCATCGCCTAGATCGAACGTCGGGCTAACGGGGGCGAGGAAGATGCCACGCCATATCGATTCGATCCTACTGCTTGAGCAGCACGATGCCACCGGAGCGCGGCACCGGCATGACCTAGGTTTTGATGAGGCGACCTGGCTGGAGACGGTGCCACCCAAGTCGGCCAGCTGGCCTGCTACCGGTAGTGCGCTCTTCCCCTCATCGGTATCGGCACTTGGCCTCAAATGCACATGTCATGGTGGGTTGCGAGGCCAGCAGGGCTTGTGTGAGCGCACATCAGGGATACCTGGAGCTTAGTTTTCGTGGGTAGCTTTGCTTTTGGGCCAGGGGAGTTGACCGGCAACGAGCCAGGTTTGAGGTTCTTGGCTGATGGGCGTTGGTTCTGTTTGATTGGGATCCTGCTGGCGGTAGTAGGTCGCTGCGGGATCGGCATACTCGATAAAAAAGCCGCGCCGCGGCAGTTGGCTGTGATTGAGCTTGGAACGGTGTAGAGTCAGCCCAGTAAAGGCGACCGCTTCGCCTGCCTTGAGCACAGCTGGCAGACCATCACCCTCTACATCCAGCGTGAGATGCCAATTGTCAGTATTGGCACGGCGGTGATCTAGGAGCCCCAACTTGTGGCTGCCCGGCTGCACCCAAACGCAACCGTTCTCGGTATCCACATCATCCAAGGCAATCCAGAATGTGACGTTGGTGGCCGGCTCGAGGGACGCATAGCCATTGTCTTGATGCCAGGGGAAGGCGCTTTTTCCTGCATCGCCGTCGGGCATTTTGGTGACGAACTGGTTAAACCAAAGGGATAGATTTGGGCCGACCAGCTGGGTGGCAGCGCTCACCAGAGCTGGCGAGGTGACAACCTGCCGAATGACCGACGAGTAGGCCGTCAGCTGGCTGCGGAAGATGGTGGTGTGGGGCTCGTAGGGCTCAAAATTACGAAACCGTGCTTCTTCCTCGCGCATGGCTGCGAGCAAGGCGTCATCCAGTACGCGGCCGATAATGGTATACCCTTCCTCGCGATACTGGAGCAGGGCGTTTTCTGGTATTTTCATCGGTTCTTCCTAGGATAATTGTTCTGCTTGCTATATGATAGCGGTGGTAGTCTTAACCTGAAATTCTCACAATTGACTTTAGCTTGTCATATTTGCTTCATGGATGTCCTGTCATATTTCGATGACCTGAGTTTTGTCAGCGCCCACACGGCCTATGCCTGTGATGCTGTGGTAGACCATCAGCTGGGCGGTCTTTGGGTGATCAATTTTCTGTACAGCGGCGCCATTGAGTTTGGCCGCGACGAGCAACCGCTGACTCGTCTGGAGGCACCCGCGATCTATTGGACCTGGCCGCAGCCACACTGGCGCTACTGGTCTATTGGCGATGCGCCTTGGATCCACTCCTGGGTCGCTTTCAGCGGGGCACGCTGTGACCGCCTGATCGCCGGCGGCTTGATGCCAGAGTTGCCCTGCCCAGCCGTGCGACTGCTTCAGAAGCAGCCCGCTGCCGACCTCTTTGACCGTTTCGCCCGACTGGTGGTGCATGGAAACCCGCCCGACCACGCAGAATGCGTATTGCTGCTTGAGCGCCTGCTCTGGATCGCGCAGAGCACTCGCCTCCGAGCTGACCGTCGCGATGGCTTGCACGACCAACTTAATGTACTGGCGGCGCAGATCAGAGCAGAGCCTTTTCGGAACTGGTATTACCCCCACTTGGCTCGTGACCTCGGCATTAGCTATAGCCATTTTCGCGCTCGCTTTCGAGAGAGCTTGGAGAGTACGCCAGCAGCTTTTCTGCAGCGCTGTCGCATGCTTACGATCGCCCGCGAGTTGGAGATCGGGCAATCCATCAAGTCTGTTGCATACGGTCGCGGCTACTACGACCTCGGAAACTTTTCCCGTCTTTTCCGCAGCGTCATCGGCGTGTCTCCCCGAGCCTACCTGGCTTCGCTTCCCGGCCGTCGTCCTCTAGACCGGTCAAACCAAGTATCAATCGAGTGAGTAATTGGGATTTGGCGTGGGCGCCGGCGCGTTGACGCTGCGTTCCCAACGGCGAAGGGCTTTGGTCTTTTCTGGATGCGTCTTGGTTTGCCCGAGTTTCGCACTGTAGCCTGCACTCAAGCGTGAAAATGCGAGTCACTACACAAAACGACCGCGTTCAGCCCGGCGTCGGTAGCACGAACGCTGAGTCGGAAGCGCTGACAAATCGCTTTCAGGATGGCTGTGGATCTGACGGTAGATTGGCTCGGGCCGACTGGGCTTGCGGACGCGATGCATTTCACCACTGGACGTCTGTAGCTCGCTGGTCGCATAACGATGCGAACGCAGTATGTCGCGCAGTGTCGCCCAGTTGCGCCGGTCCCCACACTGCGCAAGCCTGTAGCAGACAAAACGCATCAGCTGGTAAGCCAGCAGTGAAATTAAAATATGTCCGTCGACGAGGTGCGCGAGGCGGTGAAAGTTCGGCCGGAGCCCAAGCTGCCCGTTTAGACAGCGAAAACCTGCTTTGGCCTTTGTCAACACCATGTAGCTGCGCTAAAGCTCTACAGCCGACAGCGTCGGTGCATGGGGCTGGAGCATGTAGCAACCATCGAGAGTCGCGGCCTGGGCCATGTTGGCGTCGTCATGCTCCCAGCTGAGCGCCGCGTTTTTGCGCGAAATCTGATAGTAGCAAGCCACTCGGCTGTGACGCTCTCGCAAACGGCCGATGGCCTGGTCGCTTCCTCGGGCGACAATCCGGCCGATGATTTGAACGATGGCCGCTTGGCGTTAGGCGGAGTTGAATTTGAGGTGTTCGAGAAGAGAATTCATGTTCATTTCACGCCAAGCATGCAAGGCCAGTAACTCTGGTCCGAGGCTGGTTGTCTGCATCGTTCTCCTCCGTGGGCTGCTTGCGTTCGCCGATTGGCGCCCAGGTTCCCCTGCGTCGAATGGCTCCAACGATTTCGTTAGCTTCTTCGACGACATCAGTTGGTATGAGAAGTAGCAGAGGGCGGCAATAGAGTTCCGCGTCGGTGACTTGGGCGATGAGTTTTCCGCGAGCCTTATCGAGTTCACGCATCCCCAAGGATAAGACCACGCGGTTGCGTGGTTGGCCGCCTGCATTGCGATAGGATTCAAGCAGTTGCAGGATCTGCTTGCCTCGAGATGTGCGTGTGGCGAAGTACATGAGAATATGATGGCACGGTCATGTAGCGAGATCAATGAGAATGATTGACATTGCAGTAACGACGAAGCTCGCTCCCGCGCCGGTGAGCAAGAAGCCTAAATATGCCCAAAATTCCACAAAATCCGAATTTAAGTACGAAACTCGGGCTAAGGAACACAAAAAGGGGCGACTGGCCTTTCCCTGCGTTCCTTGTGTTCTTTTGCGGCAATCTCCCAGAACCGTGCAGCGTATCGCGTTGGCTGACTATTGCTTGCTGCTCGCCGACTCCGTGAGAACTTCGTGCCAGCGGTCTAAGACCGCTGCCCAGTCGAATGACTGGGCCCGGCGATGGGCGCCTTCTGAGAGCTCGTTTGCCAGGACCGGGTTTTGCAGGATGGCGTGGATGTGCGCGGCACAGGCCATCAGGTCATTGGGCGGGGCTAGGAGTCCGGTCTTGCCATGATCGATCACGTGCGGGAGCCCGCCGACATTGGTGCTGACGACGCAGAGGCCGGCTGCCTGGGCTTCTAGTACGGAGACTGGCGTATTGTCGATATTGCTGGTGTTGAGAAAGATCTCCGCATCGTTTAGCGCTGCGGGCACCTCGGACTTCTCGATGGGGCCGCGCAGCTCGATGTGATCGCTAAGGTCGTGGGCAATGAGCGCCCGCTCAATCATGCGGCGCTGGCCTTTGTCTGGGCCGATCATGGTGAGATGAACGTCTGGGTAAACATCCAGCAGCTTGTGCGTCACGGCGACGGCAAGGGCGGGGTTGTAGATCTCGTGAAAGGCACGCAGCCAGACCAAGCGCGGCGCGTGAGCTAGGCGCGAACGAAAGCTGTAGCGGTTTACGTCGATGGCGTTCGGGATGATTTGAATGTGGTAGCAGAACTCCTGGAGCGCATCGCGCAGATACGCGGATGGCGCGACGACCATATTTGCGTGGGCCAGGAGGCGGCGCACGCGGGCCGGATTGCGCTTGGCGAAGGCCGGGAGATTCCCGCCATTGAGTGTCATGACGATGGGGACGTTTTTCTTGGCCAGAAGTCTTGTGATGGCTTCGGCCCAGCGAAAGGCCAGCCCGCTGAAGATGTCGATTTGCGCGACGTCAAGCGAAACTCGAAGCCGTCGCACGGTACGCAGCATGTCTAACAGGCGAAGTGGACGATTGCGCACGGATGAGGTGGTCTCCACCTCCCAGCCTTTTGCTGGCAAGCGCGCGGCGAGCTCTTCGCAGACCCCATGTGTGCCACTCTTCTCGGATATAAAGTTGCTGATGATCAGGACTCGGGGCATGGCACCAGCTCGGCGGGTTGCTGATAAACTTGCGGAGTTTGCAACGGAAAGAGCCTGGCGAGGCAGATGGCGAGGCAGATCGCCGGCGCGGCGATGCGCATGGCATTCACGGTCATGTACAACACGGCCCAAATCACGAACATTGCGGTGATGGCGCGCGTGTGGGGTGTCTCTCTCGTGCGCGCAGCGGAGGCTTTGCCGCTGTTTTTTTTATGCCAGTATTTGACTTGCCATGCGCCGATGCCAAACCAAGGATGCGCAAGCCAGGCGACGAACTCTTCGGCCATGATCCGGCCGCGGCCGGTCAGCTCGACCACGCTGTAGCGCGCACTGAGCGTACCATCGGAGATCTGGTCCAACTGCGGCCGGACGAACACGAGCAGGATCACGACGACGAAGGTAAGGCCGATCACGGAGGTGGGCATGGCCAGAGCGAGGCAGAGTGCTGCGAACTCTCGCGGGGCGATGCGTAGGCTGCGGAAGAAGGTGGCGGCAACGGCGAAGGGTAGTGGCCGGAGAGGTTGAAGCTGATGTCTTGTCGCGCAGCCCAGCCTTCCTCGATCGGCGGCATGGCCATGGCGGGTAGCGGCAGGCCGAGTAAGGCGAGGGGCCAGATAGGCGGCTTAGTGCGGCCAGGCCGAACCATGGTGATCGCCAAGGCCAGCAGGCATGCGTACTTGCCAAACTCCCGGGCAGGGGCGCCTCGGGACATGCGCCACAGAGCCTCGGCACCTGTGATGTACGCACACACATAGACCGGCGCAGCGACGCCCCTGCTGAGGGCGCAGTAGAGGCCGGCGAGCCACGTCAAGACAGCGTGGCCGGTGGCGAGTAGACTTTCGAAACGCATCGCCACGGCCGGCGCCACATGGGCCGCGGCCAAGACACAGAAGCGCGAGAACCCGGACTTGGGGATCGAGCACTCCCGTTCGATGGGGGAGAGCGGCAGCATCAGCGGTTTTGCGGAGTTCGCAAACCGGCTACTCCGCAGGGGGCACGTGTTCCACGGCCCCCTGTTTTTTGAGTGCGTCGAGGACGGTGTCGCGCGCTCGCGGGGTCTTTGCCGGGGCCGGGGGAGCTTCGGGCTCTGCCTCCTGTTCTTTTTCCACTGCGGGAGGCGGATCAGGGTCGGGATCGGCGAAGATGTCGAAAGCCCCGGTTTGCTCGCGTGCTGTGGGCTGGGTGGGGTAGACCCAACGGCCTCTCTGGCGACGGTAGCCAAACTGTGGATACAGCTCGTTTTCGACTTTCTGGCGCAGCTCGGAACGCAGGCGCTTCCGCTTTGCAGCAAGGTAGCGATTGAAGAGGGGCCGGGCGGGCCGCCAGCTGTCTTTGTAGCGCATGTAGCCGTGGGCGAGGTAGATTTTGCTGGCCAGGCCGGAAGCAGCCAAGCGCTCGGCTTCCTGGCGGCGATCTTCTCGGAGTAGCATTTTGTTGCGAATATATCGCTCGCGCTTTGCCTGATTGATGCTGGCGTCGAGGGCGCAACGGGTCTCATCGGTGAGATCCACTTTGGCATAACGACGACTGCCAACGATGATGTATGAGGGGGCAACGGTGCGTAAGGTGCCCTTGACGACGAATCCGCGTCGGAGTGTGAGTGCGACCGTGTCGCCGGTCTTGTACAAGGGATAGCGTTCTATGGCATCCCGCTCAATCTCGGCGGTTGTGGCGCTCTGCGTGGTGTTGACCTTTTTTTGGGCGGCTGCTTTGAGCTTGGCCTCGACTTCGCCGAGCGGCGCTGTCACAGCGGGGACAGGGTAGGGGAGTTCGATGGAGGCCGCGAGCGCTCTAGGATCGATCCGCGCGTTAACCAGCTCGTCGAGCGCCTCTCTGATGGCACGGTCGATCTGGGCATTCGGAGCTGTGCTTGCCTGGACAAAGAGCTGCGCAGCTAGGAGAGTGACGAGAGCAAGAGGTGTGTTGCGGCAGGGATGTAGCGACTGCATCCGGGTCTCCGATTTCGTGCAGGGAACGCCGTTATGCTAATGCTGCCTGGGAACTTTTCTAGCGGTTCAGTGCGGATATTCAACGGCGACTTGACGTCTGGGCATACAAGCTACCTCCCCAGAAAACCATAAAGAAGGTTTTCTGGGGAGCCGACTCTGCTGTCCTAGGCGATTGACAAGAAGGCCGCGTGGAAGGTGAAACTGCCAACGGAGATCATCGAGCAGCAACTCGCGGTCGATGAGCGTTTGGACATCCTGCGTTCGTATGCGCGCAGCAATCCGAACGTCATCCTCGGCGGCGTCAGCCCGGCAACGACTCAGATGACGATGAATCGGCAGATCACAGCTGCGTTTAAGAGCTTCAAGGCGTTCAGTCGCAAGAGCGGTCGCGGCTTCTTGATCCTGTACGTGATCGGCGATCACGGCTGGCACTTGGGAAAACTAGAATCGAGGCCAAGTCCGGTCCCTACAGCATGTCGAATCATTGCGCCGTCATTGCCATGTCGTCGAACAAGAAAACGTGGCCTGCCGGGAAGGTGAGTCATGAGTTTTTTGATTTTCCCCGACCATCCTGAGGGCGGGGGCGCTGACCTGGCTGAGGGTGCCTACGCGCACTCGGAGGGCTTTCCGGTGGACGTTAGGCTGTATGGGCCAGGCTCACCGGGACTATGTGATTGGCGAGATGAATCAGGTGATCGGGCCACGGGCCTATCTTCGCACAGATGATTTTGCATTCTCAATGCGAGTACGGCGAAAAGATGGAAAGACGGGGGAGAAGTGGGCAATGCCGCTGGCGAGGACACCAAATGGGGGCTTGAAGGCCCACGGGAAGACGTGGCGTTGGCGCTATTTGATCTGCGCGATGATCCTGGTGAGCAGGCCAATGTCGCGAACGATCCGCGCTACCTCAAGCTGGCTGATTGGTTTCGGAATGAACTGGACCGCATCGTGCTTGGAGACGGCCGGATTGAGAGCAATTGGAGTGTTGAGAACGAGACGTGATCAGTACCTTTTTCGAGGGGGCACAGGACCGGAAACTGGACTACTCGCCAGCGATCGTCCCGACTCGATAGCCTGGATAAATCAGTCTCTGCCGGGGCTTGAGTCCCACATGGTGTCAGCGACGCTGCTGGCAGGGCTGGACACAGAGCCGTCCGGCGTGGCCAGGGTGTCATAAAAGTCCGGTGCCTCAACATGGCCATCAGCGATCAGATAGTTTGCCGATCGACCATGAGCCCAATAGCCGCTGAGCTGGCGATTTTCGATGGTGTATGCTGCAGCGCTATGTTGCCAGCCGTTGCCGAGAAAATTCGAAGGACTATGATACTCCGACAGGACGATGGTTTCGCTTGGTTTGACGAGTCCGCTGCTTTTACGCGTTAGCTTCTGGCCGGTACTGGTGGCGTAGCCGGAAATCCCAAGATGGTTGGCAGCCTCATAGCCAGCAACGGGAAACAGGACCAACGAGGTGATCGAGTAAGAGCGCGCATAGGTGTCGGTGCTGGTCCCATAGAAACTTTGGAGAGTGTCATCCGGGCACTTATAGACCTCGCCGTATTTCTCGCCCCAAGTGGTGCGAGTCAGCAGAGCGGAGGCCTGGTCGGCAAACAGGCGTCCGTAGCGTGGTAATGCCGGGCGGCCATCGTAGCCGGCGACCAAGTCGTCCCAGACTATCCGGCCAAGGGGGCCCCAGCCCGTTGTCGGGTATTGGTCGACATTGTCGCCGGTATACATCGTGAGGGTCAAGGCGAGCTGGCGCAAATTGGACACGCAAGCGGATTTCCTACCGCTCTGCCTAGCGTTCGCCAGCGAGGGCAATAGCAGCGAGGCAAGAATGGTGATAATCATGATCACAACCAGCAGCTCGATCAACGTGAACGCGGACGTGCCGGTCGTTTTGTGTCGCTGAGAAGTTAATTGAAAATGCTGGTAACGGGGGTGCATCATAATGTGCCCGGTGATTAATACAGGGAGAGTCGAGCGTATGCACTATGGTCCAATTCCATCTGGAAATCAAACTGAGATCACAAAGCGATCGTCATCATTTCAGCGAGTTTATGAATAAACTCGGACGCCAAATAGAGACGCGGAAACCTGCCTCGATGGGTGTGCTAGTTCGATGGAGATGGCTCGGGTGTCAACAGGTTCGGCGAAGCGGATGCGATTGATGGTCTGGTAGTTGCCGGAGCAACGGTGCAGTTCTGTGCCGTCGGCATCGCGGATCACGTAGTCGCGCACACAGAATGGCATCACGTTCTCAGGGTGGCCATATTGGGCCGTCTCCATGGCATGGTCCCAATCCGCGTCGAAGTGCAGTACGATTTCGCCGATTCTTTGTGCTGTGTTCCACCGGAAATCAAGTCGTGGGCTCGGATCGTCCGGGCTTGCGGCCCAAGCATTTGTGGCTGTTGTGGGTCGGAACCAGCCGCTGCGCAGCTGTGAGGCGTCGAACGCCTTGAGCGGCGTCGACAACTGGAGGGCGAGATTGTGCCCGTCCGGACGGCGAGCTGGTGTCCAGAACTCAAAGCGCTCGATCCCGATCCCGTCGGGCGGGACCTGTTCGCCAAAGTTGGATACCGCTTTGTTGAATCGCTTTCGCACGCTGAGTAGGCCGGTGAGGCGCTGTTGCGAGCAGGCGACTTCGATGCTCTCGTCGCCATAGAGGCAGAGGAAGCCGTAGCGCGGTGTATCGACGCTGGTGCCGATGGGGAAGGCGATGATCTGCTCTCCCGCGGATAGCGCAAAGGCCTGCTCACAGAGGGTTGTCTCCGGGGTGAAGTTCGCGACTTTATCGCTTACCTGCAGTGCGATGCGCAATTGGCAAGGCTCGGCGGCGCGCACCGTCAAGGACAGGGTAGGGCGGTCCTCGGGCGCCAGCGGCAGCATCTGCGCTACGGGGCAGGTAAGATCCAGCCAGATGCCATCTGCGGCGAGCGCAGTCAACTCATAGGTCGAGGAGGCCGTCAGCGTTGCGGACTCCGCAAGGTCGCCGTCGCCCGCGAGTGGTACGCCCGGGATACCTTGTCCGGCTCGATTGAGCGCGGTTTGTAGCGCCGTCATGCGTTCTGGTTCGGTCAGGCCGCGGGGGAGTAGGCCGTCGCGTTGGCAGTGGGCCGCAGCCATGCCGACCGCCGTGGCACCATGGGCACAGGTCAGCATCACGCGGCTCGAGCCAAAGGCGACATGCGAAGCGCTGATGATGCGCCCAGCAAGAAAGAGGTTACTGATATTACGGCTGTAGGAGCAGCGGTAGGGAATGCCGTAGACGCCCTTGCTGTGCCACTGATTGCACGGCGTCTTCTCACTGTAGATCGCGTCGGACGGGTGCAGGTCCAGGGACCAACCGCCGACCGCGACTGCATCCGGGTGTACGCGTTGCTCGATCACGTCCTGCTGGGTGAGCATGTGGTCGCCCTCGAAGCGGCGACTCTCGCGTTTTCCCGGGATGGTCCCGACCCATTCTAGGGTCAGATTCTCGGCCTCGGGAAACTCGCCGGAGTTCTTGATATGGTCCCAAACCCCGTAGACGACTTTCCACAGCTCCCACTTGATCTCTTCAGTGTCGTGGACGGTGTCGCGCCGGCCGCCGTATTCGAGCCACCACAGACAGCAGCCGTGGTCCCGGACATTGAACCAGCGATAGCGTGGAATCTCGGCGATGTCTTTCAGCGCGTATTCCGGTGCGACAAATTGAATCGGTTTACCGGTATCCTTGCTGTAGAAATAGATGGTGTGGCCGAGCAACTCGCCATACCCCTCATCTGGAGCGAAGCCCTCGCCAAACTCCTCGGGTTTCTCGGCGCCCATGCGAAACGCGGCCCCAGCCTGAAAGCCGACAATGCCGTCTCCGGATGCATCACAGAAATAGGGCGCCTCGACCCTGTAGCGGGTAGAATTCTGGCTGCAAAATCCCGTCACGCTGGCGATGGTGTCGGGGGCCGACTTCTCGACGTCGTAGACGGCAGTATTGAGCAGCAGGCGGAGGTTGGGCTCTCGCGTCACGAGGTCTTGTAGCACCGTGTCGAAGATGACCGGGTTGCCCTCCTTGTTGCGGTATATGTTCTCGACCAGAATCTCGTCGACCAGGCCCCCTTCGCGGGCCCAGCGGTTGTTGTTGCCCTGATGCGAGGTGGCACCCAGAGCCCACAGCCGTACCTCGCTTGATGAGTTTCCGCCTAGCACCGGACGATCTTGGACTAAGACGACCTGCAGCCCCTGGCGCGCGGCGGTTACCGCCGCGCAGACCCCGGCCAGGCCACCACCAATGACCGCGAAATCGACCGCTAGTGTCTCGTTGCGAAGTTCGCGCATCCCCGCGATTGCGTCTGCTCTAATCATGCCGATTCTTGTCCTTTCATGCGTTTCGCCAGCCAGAACAACAGCGCTGCCAGGATCAGCAGCACGACCGCGAAACCCACAAGCAGTCCGTGGTTGGCGTCGTTTAGTGGAATTAAAGCCAATAGCGTGATCGCAGAAAGCACGAGGCTGATGCTGACTATCAAAGCCGGAAAGGCGCTCGATTGCGGTTGGTCTCGCCCGGCTGCCTGCGCCTCCAACTCGCGGACTCCAGCCCAGCCCGGAGCTTCTTTGCGAGACAGCAGGAGCATGACAGCGATCACGGCCAAGGGCAGGAAAACTCCGGTGACCGTACTGTCGGCCAGCCAGGTATTCTCCAGCACCGTGGTGAACTTAGTCAAGAGACCGAGCGGGAAGCAGATTCCGACCGTCGCCCAGATCGTGTTCACACCCAGCCGTGGAATGAACAGCGCCAGTAGAGTAGGCGCCAACAGCGGCGTGACCATAACCTGGGTCACGGAGATGATGACTTTGGCCGCGCCCCCAAGATACGGTGTGGCGATAGCCACCAGGGCCACGATGATCCCGAGCACCAGCGTGAACACCCGCCCCATATGGACCAGCCGCTTTTCGGACGGGTTTTGGGCAAGTGGCTTGTAGATGTTTTCGGTGAGCACGCCAGAGAACACGTTCAGCTGCGAGCTGATCATGCTGGCGGTGGCCGAGAACAGGGCGGCGAGCATCAGCCCGAGCATGCCGATCGGCAGCACGGCCTTGCAGGAGAGGATGTAGGCGGTCTCCGCCATTCGAGTCACGGTCTCCGGGCTTGCGCCTTCTGGAATCGGGGATTGTACTCGCCAGAGCAGAGGCGGCAGCAGCCAGAGGAAAGGACTGAACAGATAGAGCCCGCCAAACAGAAAGGTGCTTTTGCGGGCATCCTTGGGCGAGGGCACGCAGAGAAAGCGCTGCACAAACGCCCACTCCGCGCCAATCATGAAGTAGTGGATCGCCACCCAGCCAGCCAGGAAAAGAAAGGTGTATTTGTCGTTGGTGACCGCCAGAAAACCGTCTGGTGCCTTTTCGAGAAAGGTCGAGAAGCCACCAGTACGCGCCAGTGCCAGGGGGATGACAAATAGCACGGCCAGATTGAGGATGATAAATTGGAGCGTGTCGGTCATCAGCACCGCCCACAAGCCGCCGATCATGGTATAGCCGACCACGATCAGGGCAAAGACCAGGATCGCGGTGTTCAGGTCAGCGCCGGTTAGGGCCCCGTCTCCAGCACTGCCGCCACCGCTCATTACCGCAAGCGTCAGCCGGGCAATGGCATAGAGCGCGCCGCCGGTACCCACGATCCGGAACACCATCATAAACCAGGTGTAGAAATGCAGTGCTGGGCGCCCGAAGCGGGTCTCGATGTAGTCGGCTGGGGTCTCGATGCCCATGGCCTTCCACTTGCCCGCGACCGTGTAGCCGGCTGCGATTGCCGCAATCCCGTAGCAGAGATTGATGGCGATCGCCACCACCCCGTGTTGATAGGCAATGCCGCCCCAGACTACAAAGGTATTGGCCGAAAACATGGTCATGAAGGCGCTCAGCCCACTGAGCCACCACGGCGACTGACCGCCAGCCGCGAACATGTCCGACGCATTTTTTACAAAGCGTCCCAGGAACACGCCGACAAACACCGTGCTAGCGAGATAGAGGGATAGAATGGTCCAATCAGCGGCTGGCATCAGCGCCTCCGTGTGACAGTGCGTTACCTGACAAGAATAATTGCGCCCGGGATAAAGGCTTGCTGCTTCAGGGACAAGCTACTGATCGTACCGGACGCATCGCTCCTGGATGAAAGCAAGATCCAATTAAAGTCCGTAGCGGCGGTAAAGGTGTGAGTCCCAAGTGCTCCTAGAGCACCGTCTGACCAACTGACCGTCCCAAAATTAGTCGCCCCGTCATACCCGCCTGCTGGGGTGAGATCCAGAGCCGCCGTCAGTACCCGGGGCCCACTGTTGGCATTAGGCCCGTCAACTCCGTTAGCGACCCCGCTCCCGCCCCACATGTCGAGTTCGCCACTCTGACGATAGGCAATGGTGCCAATCCCGGTCTGATTGACAAAGTCACCGCCGATATTAGGTGCGGTACTTTTCGCCGAGAACCCAAGCGCGATCAGGTCTCCGGCGGCATTCCCGCCTACCTCCGAGATCGTCATCGTCAGCTCAAACAGACCATCGCCCCGTCCTTTCGTATCATTGATGTAGGAACCGAGATTGAGATAGCCACAGCGATCGCCAGTTCCGACCGCACCGTCGACGACACCGTTCGCTGTGAAGCGGCTGGATGCTCCCCAGCTGGCAGATCCACCGGCGGCAGTGACATCCGCGTGAAAGGTTTCGGCAGATGTGCCGGTCAAGGCGTCTTGAAAATTTTCTGTGACGAGAACGGCTCTGGCATCAACAGAAAAGTCAATGGTGAGAGCAGCTGTGCCAATGCCGGTTACGGCGCCAGAATCAGTGCGCGCAAAGTGGTTTAGGGCGGTGTTCTCAATGACCAGAAGCAGGTTCAGTTTGTCGCCTGCTGTGTAGCTGTCATAGGCTCCCTGGACGAAGGCGATGAAGGGCGCTGCCGAGGGAAAGACGAAATCACCCTCAGGAGTGCCGGCACCAAAGACCTCACTTGCCAGTTTGGTCCCGAGGGTCGCCCCAGGACCGTCTGTGCCGAGACTACCCTGCGGATCGTTCCAGGTGTTGTCCGCGACATCGAAGTCATTGACAGACCAAGAGTAGGCATCATAGGTGGCGTCTCCACCAAACGTTCCAGACTTTACAAAAGAATCGCCGGTATCCAGCGAGACAGAATTGATGATCACATTTCCGCCGCCAGTGGCGGCCACTAGGTCATCCAGCGAGAATTGCATCATCGTTCGAAACTGCGCGCTTGTGCCTTGGCCACCGAAGAGCAGGCGAGCTTGCCCCTGATTGGTCGTGGCCTGGCTTTGGCGAATAAAAGATTCCTTCTCTGAATTCAATGCCACCGGGACTGCCGATAGGATGGTTGCGTGGAACACCAGGCAAAGTGTGGCGACCGCCGCGGCGGAATTTTGGAAGAAGCACTTCTTCATGAGATGTATCCAGAGTAAGCTGCGTTGAGATCATGCAGTAAAAACTACTCTGATGACCCGGCTGGGACAAACGGCTACATTTGCATCTTCTTCTCAAAAGCTTATACTTTTTCATCCATGTCCAGCCCCGAACCCTGAAGACCAGGAATCTGCCTCATGACACTGGCAAGGACCAAGCACATCCTGTATCGCGACTGGCTGAACTTACGGGCGCATTTGCTCTGGTGCTATGATCATGCCATTTTCTGCGACCGAGAGCAGGGCCCGGTCCATCGCAGCAGCGAGTACGGGAATAACGGTGCCTGGCTGGTCCGCTCCGGCTGGGCTCAGGTGACCTATGGCGACCAGGTCTTCCGGGCAAATCCCGGGCAATGGTTAATCGTCAAGCCCGGGCAACGCTCGCAGTCCTTTGCCGTCGACAGCCATCTGCTGTCGGTCTCCTTCGAAGCAGCCTGGCCCGATGGGACCCACTGGCTGGACAAAGGCCTGCCCTTAGTGATCGACGCCCATGAACATCCGGCCCTGGAATGCAAGGCCAAGCCGATGGCGCGAATAATGAGCCACGTCCCAGACGACCAATGGGACGCCCGGAAGCATCCAGTCGACTACCGCCAGTTTCTGCAACTCGAGCGCAGTCTGAACGACTGGTTTCTGATCCTGGTAGAAATCCTGATCGCCCATGGCATCACCCCGGGGGGCCGGACGAACATTGACGAGCGCGTGATGAAGGCCGTGAATCTGCTCGACAGCCATCCGCTGGGGGAGCCGCTGAACCAGGAAGCGCTGGCCCGCCAAGTCGGCCTGAGCTTGGTGCACCTCACGCGGCTCTGCCATCACGACCTCCAGACCACACCCAGGCAGTACTTTGAAAACCGTCGAATCGACTATGCCTACCGGCGTCTGCGGATGCCCGACGTTCGGGCCAATGAAGTTGCGATCGAACTCGGATTTTCCTACTTATCGCATTTTTCCAAGTGGTTCAAGAAGCTCTCCGAGCAGTCGCCGCGGGAGTATATACGCGACAAGATGCCGGGGTAGGCGGAGAGGGCTAGGGCCGAAAAGCAGTGTCCCAGATTGTTTCACCTTAATCTCTCACCATAATCTTTCGCCCTGAATCGTCTTTTTTCCGGATGCCGCACCTTGACGGTTCCTATGATGAAAATCTATAAGCAGATTGAGGGAAACGAGTAAGTGTGCCGGTTTGTACTGGGACGCTCGCGACGGTAGTTTTCTGTGTCGTCCCTGTTAAGCACCCAGAAGAGAGTCTCATGAATCCCCGCCTTTTTCCATCTTTTGCGGCTTCGGCTGCAGCCCTGTGCCTGGCACTTCAGGCGGTCAGCGTTTGTAGCACGCCGGTGGAGGCCGTGTTCGTGAAATCGGTGGCAGCATCGTCGGTGCTGGCGGGCTACACGGCCGGGAACGCGGTCGACGGGCAGGTCAGTGATAGGTCCCGGTGGGTGAGTGCCAAGAGTGACCAGCCGCATTGGCTGATCGCGGAGTTTGGCAAGCCCGTAGGCATTGCCGGCGTGCACCTCTACTCAGGATGGCGGGCGGGCCAGGCGATCTCAGCACTCGAACTCGAGTATCGCAAAGCCGGAGCCTGGCAAAAAGTGCCCGGGGGCGCGGTTTCAGACAACACGCAGATGCGCCTGGCCATCGCGTTTGGCGAGGTGGTCACCACCGATGCCCTGCGTCTGGTGTCGTCAGCAGATCAGATCCGCGTTCGTGAGTTGGTGGTATGGCCTGCAGGCACTGAATTGCCGAGGCTCGGAACCGGCGTCAGTGAGGATGCGGCTCTGGTCCCTGAGCCGCCCGCTGCAATGCCGGAACGTCCGAATCATGAAACCTACGAATCTTCGCTGGGCCGAGGGGGCAGCGAAGTTAGGTTTGCTCCGGTGAAGAATGAAGCTCAGATGGTCTCCGCGAGCGGTACTCGCTTGATCAGCGGCGTCTATCCGCATTTCACGACCTATTCCCAAAGCCGTAAAGACGGGCGTTTCTTCAAGAAGGCTCACCAAGAGTGCGGGATCGGCGGAATCATACCGTGGGCGGACAAGCTGTGGATGATTACCTACGCGCCGCATCAACCGCGGGGATCAGACCACAAGCTTTACTCGATCGATGCCGAGTTGACCATGACCATTCACGCAGAGAGCGTGGGTGGGACGCCTGCCGCCCGGATGATCCACGAGGAATCCGAGCAACTCTTTATCGCGCATTATGCGATTGATAAGCAGGGGAAGATTCGGGTCATTGATCCGAAAAAGATGCCAGCACGAGTAACTGCGATCATGCGGCACCTGGTCGATCCAGCCAACTACGTCTATCTCTATGATATGGAGAATATGTTCTATGAGGTGAATGTGCACAGCCTCGAATTCACGCGCCTCTTCGAAGACCCAATCCCCGGCTATCATGGAAAAGGCGGCTTCACGGCCCAAGGCAAAGTCGTGGTTAGCAACAACGGGGAAACCGGCGGGAAGCTGGATCACCGGGGGCTCTGGCAGGTGCCCGCTTCGTACAAGAAGAAAGGTCCGGAGGACCGCGGTTGCCTGGCCACCTTCGACGGTTCAACTTGGGAGGTGATCGAACGGCGGCAGTATACGGAGGTCACCGGGCCGCAGGGGGTGGCACCGACTGCCGAGGGCAAGAACGATCCAGTCTGGGCCATCGGCTGGGATAAGCGTTCCCTGCGCTTGCAGGTCATGGAGGATGGGGCCTTTACCACCTTTCTGCTGCCCAAAGGCTGCCTCAATAACGATGCAGAGCACGGCTGGTTCACCGAGTGGCCGCGCATCCGTGACATCGGCCAAGATGCCCTGATGATGGATATGCACGGTCTGTTTTTTGCATTCCCGAAACGCTTCACCGCAGGCAACTGCGCTGGAATCGAGCCGATTGCCAGCCACATCCGCTACATCCCCGACTTCTGCTCTTGGAACGGACAACTGGTACTGGCAACGGACGAAGCCAGCATTCAGGGCAATCCGCTGGTCGGGCAGCCCCAGTCAAATCTGTGGTTCGGCAAGTTCGAGGACCTGAAGCAGTGGGGACCGCGTAACGGCGCTGGTTCCATCTACATGAATGACCCGATTGGAGCTGGAGTTGCATCCGCTCCATTTCTGATGAATGGCTTTCCGCGTTGCGTCGTTCACCTGGCGGCCGACCGGCCCGTCAGCTACACGCTGCAGATTGACAAGAACGGGGACGGGAGCTTCAGCGACTACAAAACCTTCGAGGTCGATGGCTACCACGCGCACCTATTACCCGAGGATTTCGCTGCGCAGTGGATTCGGGTCACGGCAAACCGGGATTGCAACGCTACCGTCTCGTTCCACCTTACGGACGACACCTACCAAAATGCTGCTGCCGGTGCCGAGCTATTTCAGGCTGTCGCCGAGCTCGACGATCAAACGGTGACCAGTGCTCTGCTGTTCCCTGCGAAACGCAATCGCCACCTGCGTGTGATCAATGGCGATTCGTGGTATGACTTTACCAAGTTTGGCTTCGACTTTCAGGCAACTCACGCTGACGCAGGCCTGAAGAAGAAGCTGACGGTTCGGCCAGAGTTCGAGGTGGACGACGCCTCTGTGATCCTGATCAGCCACGAAAACCGGGCCATTGTCGGCAAGAAGGGCAATCGCACCGTGCTGCGCCTGCCCAAAGGGTCAGATCGCTACGATCGGCCGTTCGAGTTTGGGCATCCGCGTATGCACCGGGAAATCGAGTCCGAGCGGATGATGGCCAACATTCACGGCACATTCTACGAAGTTCCATTCTGGATCGTGGGGCAGCCCGCTCTGTACACCAAGATGCGCCCTGTCTGCTCGCACAACAAACAGATCAGCGACTTCACTACCTGGAATGGCCTGCTGGTTCTGGCAGGGCTAAAGGCGGATGCGCAAGAGTCCAACCATGTCTACAAATCTGCAGACGGCGGCACATCCCTTTGGTTGGGAGGCATCGACGATCTGTGGAAGTTGGGTAAGCCAGTCGGCGTCGGCGGACCCTGGAAGGATACCGCGGTCACGGCTGGCGTTCCTTCCGATCCTTATCTGATGACCGGGTACGACCAGAAGACCCTGGAACTGAGTGCGAATCAGGACTGTGCCATTACCGTTGCGGTGGACATCGACCATTGGACTGGTTTCCACACGTACCAGACCTTTCAGGTCGAAGCTGGCAGAACGCTGACCCACAAATTCCCAGAAGGCTACGCGGCCCATTGGGTACGCGTGACCGCCGACAAAGACGTGACTGCTACAGCCTGGTTCGTGTATCAGTAGGCTCTTGGAGAAAATTCGGCCGGGTCAAGGTCGCGTTAGAGCTCAGGCAGCAGGTGCCTGACTTGCCCGGTGAGATAGAATGGAATTGAGAGCAGCGTATACCGAGCCATATCGCCGCCATTGAGGCGCATCTCGACGGGGGTAACAGAAATGGGATCGGCGTTGATTCGTACCGCCAGTAGCAATTGTCGACGATGCATGAAATGGTGCAATGCCTTCAGGCTGCCGGTCGCACCTGCCGTTACCTCGAGCGGAACGACGCGCGAGCCATGTGCCAGGAAATAGCCTAACTCGGCCTCGGATCCCTTTTTCTCGCGGCGATTGTAATACACGGCTGGATCAACGAAGGATTCGACTGCAGCGCGCAGCATCTGCCCTCCGGCCTATTCAGCAATCCCATCGGCTTTCGCACGAATGAGCCGAGCAATCTCTGCATCGTTTTCCAACACAATCCCCTGCATGGATGATACGAGAACGACACCGAGCAAGATGGTCTTGAAGATTCGCTGGCTTTCTTCTGCGGCCAATGGAATGCCGTTGCCGCTCGTGTGTCGAATGGTGTGGCACACACGTGCTGTTGTCAGCAGTTCAAGGCTTCGCCGTAGGGGCTCAACTCTCGACTCGCGATCGACGTTGCTGTACTTGAACTTCTGCCCAAGCAGTTGCGGCACTGCTGCCATGACCTTCTCGATCGCTCCAAATTCCAATCGCGAGGGGTATTTGTTAAAGTCCTCGCGATAGGTCCGAATCAAGTTTTGGTGGACGTCGGCCACGGCCACGGCCGACTGCGTATCAAGCCACTCCATGACCGCATCTGGCATGCCACCGACAACGGTATACTCCCGATACAATCGCATGAGTTTGTCATGCACAGGGACCGACGGTTGTTCCGTGGTTGCTGTCGATAGGAACGACACCAGTTGCTCTTCGAAATTCAGTTCAACCAATTCTAAGCCCGCACGTCGAGCCAGTTCGCGAACGGGCCAGGTTTTTCCCACCTGGCTGGCGCCCCGAAGCACCAGTGGCTTGCGTCTGCCACGCTCAAGCCACTGTGCCATTTCCTTTATTAATCTCCGATTAACAGGAGGACGCCACGCGATAACACCAAAAATGCAATCAGTGATGTCGATAAAATTGACGGGTCTTTTCGCAGAGACAACGGCGGTCCCAAATTGAAACGCGGTGACCCCTATTTCGTTTTCGTGAAAAACATCATGTGTTGCCAGAGGAGTTTGTCGAACGAGCGAGCGAGTTCAAAGCTGTTTGACTTGAGCACTTGGTCGCTGGACATCTTGTGATCGGGTTTGATCGGCACCTCGGGGTCTTCGGTGCGAAACTCGACGAGCACGACTTGGCCGTCGACCTTCAAGGATTTACGAGTTTAAGCCAGCATTTGATCGGTTCAACGCCGGTGAAGGAAAAGCTGCCGACCGTGCTTCAGCCTAAGCCAGTTACGATAATTGTATCGGTCCCCATGCTGTCTTCCAAGGTGTCCGTGCCACCACTGCCATTCCAGATTGTTGTGACAGCGCCAGCGTGGTTGCGTAGTTCGCACCCAAGTCCAGATGTGAGAACGGAACGCTCGATGATTGATGGCTGCTGGCAATAGTCAAGGGTTTACTGTAGCAGGCAGGGGAGGGACCCGCTGATAGCCCGTAGACGAGCGTGCGCGTACTGCTACTGTCCTAGCGTCGTGCGTGGCGCTGCTTTGCCATAGAGGAAAATTGCTCGCATGGACTTGTGACATTCATCTGCCTGGGAATGCGAAAGCATGCGTAGCGACCATCAATTGAGCGAGTATCAAAGCGGCATGACGTCGGCAGTCTTGCCGCTGGTTTGCTGTCTGTTGTTGCTTGCGCTTCTACCGTTGTCGTCTGCGGCCAGAGATGACTTACCGCAGCAAGGCAAGATCGTCAGTGAAAGGGCTGAACTGCTGAGAGCGACCGCGATACAGCTTGGCCAGTCGATTCCCCGCCTGAAGGCGAACTCATGGGCCGATTGGCTTTGTTCTGCCCAGAATAAGTCCGATGAGATGGTCACGTTCGATGTGAACTTGACCCCGGCGTCGCGGAACTACGCGGGGACGTTTCAGCAAACCATTACGGTTCCGCCGCAGCATCGACTGAATTCTTGGCTTCCAGTCACTGCATCGGTGGACAGCCGCTACCGCACGGCGTGCTACCAGAACGGACAGATGGTACGTAGCAGTCTGGCTGGCGCGGACGAGATTATTGCCCAGACGATGCCCGCGGAGACGCGGCTGATTTGGATCTTGCGTGACGACTCGGATATGAGCTTCCGCTCTCTGACCAAAGGGCAGCGGGGAGAGGTAAAGACTGTGGCGGTTCAATCACACAAGATACCAGTGCATTGGAGTGGCTATGACTCCGCCTTTGCGCTGGTGCTTCTAGCCCCGGACTTTCAAAAGATGAACCAGCGCAGTATTGAGGCGATTCGCGGGTACGTGGCCCGCGGTGGCTGTGTTATTTTTGCGGATCCAGTGACTGCCGTTGAGGCGCTGGATAGCCCGCTGGCGGATCTCTTGCCGGTTACGCCCATTCGGTTAACAGAGGTGGAGGCGTTGAGCTTTGCGGATCTGGGAGGCAAGACGGTTGAATGGCCGTTAGGGATGCCATTTGCGCAGTGCGCGATTGACGAAGACGCGTATGTGAGTTTGTACGCCGGGGATTTCCCGCTGGTGAGCTGGAAGCGGTATGGGCTCGGCGTGGTTGGGC
>Ga0115566_10000139_pt1 | contig 57925 bp, 58 predicted proteins | sample COGITO_mtgs_1204_3_FD_87173 | JGI IMG/M metagenome (GOLD analysis project Ga0115566, IMG submission 87173) | Pelagic marine microbial communities from North Sea - COGITO_mtgs_120405 | ecosystem: Environmental > Aquatic > Marine > Epipelagic | place: Germany:Helgoland, sampling site Kabeltonne...
AAATTTGCTTTTAGCCATTTTTAACAAGTAATTGATCTTGACCTTATTGCACTAAAAGATATAAAACACAGTGTTTTTGGTATTGGGGCGGTTAGCTCAGTTGGTAGAGCATCTCGTTTACACCGAGGGGGTCAAAGGTTCGAGTCCTTTACTGCCCACCAAAAAAAATTAGTGGGGGTGTAGCTCAGTTGGTTAGAGCGATCGCCTGTCACGCGATAGGTCGAGGGTTCGAGTCCCTTCACTCCCGCCACTTTTCCTTGTTTTTTGAGTGTATATCACTTAAAATGTGACGTAAGAGCCCTTCTGTATGATATAAAAAATGTTATATAGATTTCATGCTTTCTGATTTTTTAAAAGATTACTTGCCAATAATTATATTTCTAATCATAGCTCTTGGATTGAGTTGTGCGTTTATTGTAATAAATTTAATGCTTTCACCAAAACATCCTGACCCTGAAAAACTATCAGCTTATGAATGTGGTTTTGAGCCATTTGAAGACTCGAGAATTGAATTTGATGTTAGATTTTATTTAGTTGCAATACTCTTTATAATTTTTGATTTAGAAATAGCTTTTCTTTTTCCATGGGCAATATCTTTAGGAAATATTGGTTTACTTGGCTTTTCTTCAATGATGATTTTTTTATTTATTTTAACAATTGGTTTTATTTATGAGTGGAAAAAAGGCGCCTTAGATTGGGAATAAAATTTTATGAACTTAGAGGATAAAAATAAACAAATACCTGATGAATTTAAAAAACTTTCTGAAGATTTCAGTAAAAATGGTTTTATAACAACTTCTCTTGACAACCTTATTAATTGGTCAAGAGCAGGTTCATTACATTGGATGACTTTTGGTTTAGCATGTTGTGCAGTTGAGATGATGCAAACTGCAATGCCAAGATATGATTTAGAAAGATTTGGTGCAGCACCAAGAGGCTCTCCAAGGCAATCAGATGTAATGATAGTTGCTGGAACATTAACAAATAAAATGGCTCCTGCTTTAAGAAAAGTTTATGACCAAATGCCTGAACCAAGATATGTAATATCTATGGGAAGTTGTGCTAATGGTGGAGGATATTATCATTACTCATATTCAGTTGTGCGTGGTTGTGATAAAATTGTTCCTGTTGATATTTATGTTCCTGGATGCCCACCATCTGCCGAAGCGTTATTATATGGAATTATGCAACTTCAAAAAAAAATAAGAAAAAAGGGATCTTTTGTTAGATAATTATTATGATTAATTTAATTGATCTTGAAAAAAAAATTAATTCAGAACTTGCCACCAAAATAAAAAAATCTGAAATTAAACATAATCAACTTTATTTATATATAGAAAATGAAGATTTAATTGATGTTTCTTTATTTATTAAAAGTAATGAGAAAATGAAATTTAGACAATTGATAGATATTACAGTGGTTGATTATCCAGAAAATAATCAACGTTTTAAAGTTGTTTATTTGTTTTTAAGTCATGAGTTTAACCATCGTATAATATTAAGTTATTTAATTAATGAAAACGAAGTAATTAATTCTCTAACATCAATATATCCTGCCGCAAATTGGATGGAACGAGAGGTTTTTGACATGTATGGTGTTAAATTTAAAGACCATCCTGACCTACGAAGAATTTTAACAGATTATGGCTTTGAAGGCTATCCATTAAGAAAAGATTTTCCTTTAACAGGTCATACTGAAGTTAGATATAGTGAGGATCAAAAAAAAGTTATTAATGAACCAGTTAAATTAGAGCAAAATTATAGAAATTTTGATTACGAAAGTCCCTGGGAGGGAACTAAATATATTAAAGATCAAACTGATAATGACAAAAAAAACTAAAACATTAAACCTTAATTTTGGACCGCAACATCCTGCTGCTCATGGTGTTCTAAGACTAATCTTAGAATTAGATGGTGAAGTTGTCGAAAAAGCTGATCCGCACATAGGTTTGCTTCACAGAGGAACAGAAAAATTAATTGAGAACAAGACTTATATGCAAGCAGTACCGTATTTTGATAGACTTGATTATGTTGCACCAATGAACCAAGAGCATGCTTTTGCTCTAGCAATAGAAAAAATTTTAAAAATTGATGTTCCTATAAGAGCTCAATTTATTAGAGTTATGTTTTGTGAGATAGGTAGAATATTAAGTCACATTTTAAACGTAACCACTCAGGCGTTAGATGTTGGTGCATTAACACCTTCTCTATGGGGGTTTGAAGAGCGTGAAACATTAATGACATTTTACGAGAGAGCTTCAGGCTCTAGATTGCATGCAAATTACTTTAGAGCTGGGGGAGTTCATCAAGATCTACCAAGAGGTCTTGAGGAAGATATTGCAAAATTTTGTGAAACTTTTCCTAAAATAATTGATGACCTTGAAACTTTATTAACAGATAATAGAATTTTCAAACAAAGAAATGTTGATATAGGAATTGTTACCAAGCAAGATGCATTAGATTACTCATTTAGTGGAGTAATGATTAGAGGTTCTGGTGTAGCTTGGGATTTAAGAAAGTCTCAACCATATGATTGTTACAAGCAGTTGGAATTTAAGATTCCTGTCGGAAAAAATGGAGATTGTTATGATAGATATTTATGTCGTATTGAGGAAATGAGAGAAAGTATTTCTATTATTAAACAATGTCTATCTAAAATGACCAGAGGACCAATTAAATCATTTGATGGGAAAATTGCTCCACCATCAAAAAAAGAAATCAAGCAATCAATGGAAGCACTTATTCATCATTTTAAATTATTTACCGAAGGATATCGTGTACCTAATGATGAAATTTATACTGCTGTTGAAGCCCCTAAAGGTGAATTTGGTGTTTATTTAATTTCTGATGGTTCTAGTAAACCATATAAATGTAAAATTAGAGCCCCAGGTTTTTCTCATTTACAAGCAATGGATTATTTAATTAAAGGTCATATGCTGGCTGACGTTCCAGCTGTATTGGGTTCATTAGATATAGTTTTTGGAGAGGTTGATAGATGAGTTTACGAAGACCTGCAAAAGATCAGCCTGAAAATTTTGAGTTTAACTCTTCATCATTAGAAGCAGCAAATACTATTATTTCCAAATATCCAAGAGGTAAGCAACAAAGTGCAGTGATGGCTTTACTTTATATTGCTCAAAAACAAAATAATAATTGGATACCATTAGCTGCTATGAAATATATAGCTCAATTTTTAGGCATGCCTTACATTAAAGTTTATGAGGTAGCGACTTTCTACACAATGTATAATTTATCACCAGTAGGAAAATATTTTGTTCAAGTGTGTACAACAACACCATGTATGATTAGGGGTGCAAACCAACTTGTTAATGCATGCAAAGAAAAAATTTCACCAAATGAGTCAGAACTTTCAAATGATAAAAGTTGTTCTTGGATAGAAGTAGAATGTTTGGGTGCTTGTGTAAATGCACCAATGATGCAAATAAATGATAATTATTATGAGGACCTTGATAAAGAAAAAGCATTAGAAATTTTAGATAAAATTTTAAAGGGTAAAACACCAAAACCTGGATCATATAGAGGCCGCGTTAATAATGAACCTGAAAATAATAGAAAAACATTGATGGATTTAAAAAATGCTTAAAGATAAAGATAGAATTTTTCAAAATTTGTATAATGATAAAGGGTCTGATGTAACTTCTTCACAAAAAAGAGGAGACTGGGTTAATACAAAAGAAATCACTCAAAAAGGTAGAGATTGGATAATTGAGGAAATTAAAGCTTCTCAACTTAGAGGTAGAGGAGGAGCTGGATTTCCTACTGGTTTAAAGTGGTCTTTTGCACCTAAAAAAGTTGGTTCAAGACCACATTATTTAGTTATCAATGGAGATGAATCAGAACCTGGTACATGCAAAGATAGAGACATACTAAGGTTTGAGCCTCATAAGTTAATTGAAGGATGTTTAATTGCATCATACGCAGTTCAAGCACATGTTTGTTATATTTATATCAGAGGTGAATATTTTATTGACGGTCAAAAACTTCAAGCGGCAATAGACGAGGCTTATGAAAAAAAATTAATTGGAAAAAATGCTGCTGATACTGGATGGGATTTAGATATCTATATTCATTATGGAGCAGGGGCTTACATTTGCGGAGAAGAAACAGCTTTACTTGAAAGTATAGAAGGTAAAAAAGGTCAACCAAGATTAAAACCACCCTTTCCTGCTTTAATAGGTCTTTATGGTTGCCCAACAATAATAAATAATGTTGAAACAATTGCTGTAGTTCCGACAATTCTTAGAAGAAGTGGTAAATGGTTTGCCTCTCTGGGTAGAGAGAAAAATACAGGAACTAAAATTTTCTGCATTTCTGGAAATGTAAACAATCCTTGTAATGTTGAAGAAGAAATGAGCATACCACTGAAAGAGTTAATAGAAAAACATGCAGGAGGAGTTATCGGTGGATGGGATAACTTACAAGCTGTAATACCTGGTGGCTCATCTATGCCTCTTATACCTAAAAAAAATTGTGAAACACTTACTATGGATTTTGACTCACTAATAAATGAAAAAAGTGGTTTAGGCACTGCTGGAGTTGTTGTTATTAATAAAGATCAAGACATAATCAAATGTATGGCTAGAATCGCAAGATTTTACAAACATGAAAGTTGTGGACAGTGCACACCTTGTAGAGAAGGATCAGGATGGATGTGGAGAATGCTAGAAAGAATGGCAAAAGGTGAAGCATCAAGAGATGAAGTAGATATGTTAGGTGATGTTACCAATCAAATTGCAGGACACACTATTTGTGCGTTTGGAGAAGGATCTTCTTGGCCTGTTCAAGGATTGTTAAGACATTTTAAAAAAGAAATTGAAAAAAGAAATAATTTTAAACCAACTTTCGATGTTGATAAAGGTATACCCTATTTAATAGACCAACACTTATTAGAAAAAAAAGATGCTTAAATTAAAAGTAAACAATAATGAAATTGAAGTTGAAGAAGGTTTAACTGTTTTACAAGCATGTGAAAAAGCTGGAATTGAAATCCCAAGATTTTGTTACCATGAAAAATTATCTATCGCAGGTAATTGTAGAATGTGTTTGGTTGAAATGGAAAAATCACCAAAGCCAATAGCATCATGTGCTATGCCAGCAGCTGATGGTATGAATATTAAAACTAACACAGAGTTTGTTGAAAAAGCAAGAAAGGGAGTTATGGAATTTTTATTAGCAAACCATCCTCTTGATTGCCCTGTATGTGATCAAGGTGGAGAATGTGATCTGCAAGATCAATCTATGTTTTATGGTGTTGATAAATCCAGATACAAAGAAAATAAAAGAGAAGTTTCAGAAAAAAAAATGGGACCATTAATTAAAACTCAAATGACCAGATGCATTCACTGTACAAGATGTGTGAGATTTGCCACTGAAGTAGCTGGAATTCCTGAACTTGGAGCAATAGGTAGAGGTGAAGACATGCAAATCACTACTTACCTTGAACAATCAATGCAATCAGAACTATCTGCCAATGTTGTTGATTTGTGCCCTGTGGGCGCACTGACTTCTAAGCCTTATGTGTTTGAAGCAAGACCTTGGGAGTTAAAAAAAACAGAAACGATTGATGTAATGGACGCTATCGGATCAAATATTAGAGTGGATACTTATGGGTGGGAAGTAAAAAGAGTTCTACCTAGAATTAATGAAGATATTAATGAAGAATGGATATCTGATAAAACAAGACATGCTTGTGATGGTTTGTTAAGTCAAAGATTAGATATACCATATATAAAATATAATGGAAGATTTGAAAAAGCATCATGGAAAGAAGTTTATGAAATAATTAAATCTAAATTTAAAAACACTCAAAAAGAAAAAATATGTGGAATAACAGGTGACTTAATTAATATGGAAACACTTTACATATTTAAAGAATTTTTTAATAAAACGCTAGGCTCAAACAATATTGAGTCTAGAATTGATTATTCATATTTAAACCCAGAAAAAAGAGAAAACTATCTATTCAATTCATCAATCAATGGAATTGAAGAATCAGATTTTATTTTGTTAATTGGAACTAACCCTAGATACGAGGCAACTATTTTAAATGCACGTATTAGAAAAGCTTATTTACAAAATAAAACAAAAATTATATCTCTTAATGACGTTGGAGACTTAACATATCCTTATGAGACATTAAATGGTGATATCGAAAATATTAAAAATATAGTCGAGGATAAGCATGAAATATCAAAATTAATCAGCGGTGCAAATAAACCAATGATTATATTTGGGGACTCAGTATTTAAATCTGGATCTGCAAAATTTATTTTTGAGTCTTTCAAAAATTTTTTAATAAATAAAAACAAGATATCTAATGAATGGAACGCTTTAAATGTTATTTCTGAAAATGCGTCTACTGTTGGTAGTTATGATTTAGGTATTTATAAAACAAAAGACGGATCAAATGAAATTTTAAAAGATTTACATAATAATAATTTTGATATTATATATTTATTAGGTCAAGATAGTTTGAATTTTAATAAACAAAATGAATTTATAATTTATCAAGGTAGCCATGGTGACAAAGGAGCTGAAATGGCTGACATTATACTTCCGGGTGCAGCTTACACTGAGCAGAATGGTTTCTATACAAATTTAGAAGGAAAGTTGCAAAAAGCTTACAAAGCTTCCTACCCACCAGGTGAGGCAAAAGAAGATTGGCAAATAATAAATGAAATTGCAGAGATTATGAATCATAGAAAACTTTTTAATGATAAAGAAGAATTAGATAGTAGCTTGTTAAATCAAATAAATTTATTTTTAGAAAAAAATAACTCTAAAAAATTTTCCAATATTCAAAATATAGAATTCAATAGTGAAATCTTAAAAATTGCTCCACAAAATTATTATAATTCAAATGTAATAGCTAGGGCCTCAAAAACAATGAACGAATGCAAGAGTGCAAAAATTAATCTAAAATTAACTGGTACAGAGGGTTAATTTAATGGAATACTTAAGTATAGTTTTTTCAGAAACTTATAAAATTTTGTTCTTATTAGTTCCAGTGTTGGTTTCTGTTGCAATGATAGTTTGGCTCGACCGTCGTATTTGGGCTTTTGTTCAAAAAAGGCAAGGACCAAATGTTGTTGGACCATTTGGTTTACTTCAATCTTTAGCTGATGCATTAAAATATATTTTTAAAGAAGTTATAATTCCGTCTAGCTCTAATAAGATAATTTTTATTCTTGCCCCAATAGTAACTATGACGTTAGCTTTAATATCGTGGGCTGTTATTCCTTTTAGTGCAACTCATGTAATTGCAGATATAAATGTGGGGATACTTTACTTGTTTGCAGTTTCTTCACTAGGTGTTTATGGAATTATTATGGGTGGTTGGGCCTCTAACTCTAAATATCCGTTTTTAGGATCTATTAGATCAGCTGCACAAATGGTGTCATATGAAGTCTCAATCGGAGTCATAATCATAAATGTTTTGCTTTGTGTTGGTTCATTGAACTTAAATGATATTGTTCAGGCACAAGAAAAAATATGGTTTGTAATTCCATTATTTCCAATGTTTGTAGTTTTTTTTATATCAGCTTTAGCTGAAACTAATCGACCACCATTTGATTTACCAGAAGCCGAAGCGGAACTTGTTGCAGGTTATCAAACAGAATATTCAGGAATGATGTATGCAATGTTTTGGTTAGGTGAATATGCAAATATTTTACTTATGTGCGCAATGGGAGCAATTCTTTTTTTAGGAGGATGGTTATCACCTATAGAAATCTACCCATTTAGTTTAATTCCAGGAGCAATTTGGTTAATTTTTAAAATTTTATTTCTTTTTATATTATTTGCATTGGTAAAAGCTATTGTACCAAGATATAGATACGATCAATTAATGAGATTAGGTTGGAAAATATTTTTACCTTTATCTCTAATCTGGGTAGTGCTTACTGCAAGCTATTTATTTTATTTTAACTTGTTACCAATTAATTAATTATGAAAATTTCAAGAATTTTTAAAACTGTTTTATTGTTAGATTTTTTCGGTGGACTTGTTGTTGCATTAAGAGAATTATTTAAACCAAAAAAAACAATAAATTATCCTTTTGAAAAAGGAAAAATTAGCCCAAGGTACAGAGGGGAACATGCGCTAAGAAGATATCCTAATGGTGAGGAAAGATGTATAGCATGCAAATTATGTGAAGCAGTTTGTCCTGCTCAAGCGATAACTATTGAGTCAGCGGAAAGGAATGACGGAAGTAGAAAAACAACAAGATACGATATAGATATGATGAAATGTATTTATTGTGGTCTTTGTGAAGAGTCATGTCCAGTTGATGCGATAGTTCAAGGTCCCAACTTTGAATTTTCAACAGAGACTAGAGAAGAGCTTTATTATAATAAAGAAAAACTTTTAGACAATGGTGATAGATGGGAAAATATTTTAGCTGCAAATATTAAAGCAGACAATCCATACAGATAATTATTATGTTAGCACATTCAATTTTTTTTTATATCTTTTCATCGATAGCAATTATTTCAGCAATCATGGTTACCGTTTCAAAAAATACAGTTCACTCAGTATTTTTTTTAATTTTAGATTTTATTAGCATTTCTTGTTTATTTATTATGATTGGTGCAGAATTTATTGGGATGATTATGTTAATTGTCTACGTGGGTGCCGTTGCTGTTTTATTTTTGTTTGTTGTCATGATGTTAAATGTGGCACAACAAAAAAATCAATGGTTCAGCTCAAGTGAAAGCTCAAAACATGTACCAACTGGTCTAATAATAAGTGTAATCATTTTTTTTGAGTTAATTATTGTTATTAGCGGGTGGAAATATAAGCCAGATTTAATTCCTGCTATGTCTCTTAACATAAATAATGATATCACCAATACACATTCAATCGGGTACGTCTTGTATACTGATTACATTCATATTTTTCAATTAAGTGGAATGATTTTATTAGTCGCAATGATAGGTGCGATAGTTCTAACTTTTAGACAAAGATCAGGAGTAAAAAAACAAAGTTATTTCAGTCAGATTTCAAGAGAAAGACAGGATAGTATTGAAATGGTTGATGTTGAAAGCAACAAAGGTGTTAAATTTGATGATTGATATAGGTTTGGGGCATTATCTTACACTAGGAGCAATAATATTTACTATCGGAATAGTAGGCATATTTTTAAATAGAAAAAATATTATTGTTATATTAATGAGTATTGAATTAATTTTGTTGGCTGTTAACATAAATTTTGTTGCCTTTTCAATTTTCTTAAATGATATATCCGGTCAAATCTTTACTCTTTTTATATTAACTGTTGCAGCAGCAGAAGCTGCTATTGGTTTAGCCATAATAGTTGTTTATTATCGAAACTCATCAACAATTAGAGTTGAAGAGATTAATAGTTTGAAAGGATAATATGGAAATTGCAATATTACTCCTTCCTTTATTAGCTTCAATAATTTCTGGTTTTTTTGGTAAATATATTGGAGATAGAACTTCAGAGGTGCTTACTAGTTTATTTGTTTCAATTTCAGCGGGTTTATCTTTGTTTATTTTTTACAATGTTATTTTACATCAGTATGAGAATAATGTTGTTATTGCGTCTTGGATTAATTCTGGATCTTTAAATGTAAATTGGAGTATTAAAATTGATGCTCTATCTTCAGTAATGTTAGTAGTAATTACATTAGTTTCTGCATTAGTTCATATCTATTCAATTGGATACATGTCTCACGATCCTCATAAACCTAGATTTATGGCTTACTTGTCTCTTTTTACATTTTCAATGCTAACATTGGTAACTTCAGATAATTTTCTACAATTATTTTTTGGTTGGGAAGGTGTTGGACTTTGTTCGTATTTTTTAATTGGTTTTTGGTTTAAGAAAGATACTGCTAATGCAGCTGCAATTAAAGCTTTTGTTGTTAATAGAGTAGGTGACTTTGGATTTGCTTTAGGTATTTTTTTAATTTTTTATTTATTTGGTACAGTAAATTATTCAGAAGTATTTTCACAAATTTCACAAATTATTGACAAAGAATTATTATTTCTTGGAATACATATAAAAGCAATAGATCTTATCTGTATACTTTTATTTATTGGAGCCATGGGAAAATCGGCACAAATTTTTTTACATACATGGCTACCTGATGCTATGGAAGGACCAACGCCAGTTTCAGCATTAATTCATGCTGCAACTATGGTTACCGCTGGTGTTTTTTTAGTGGTCAGATGTTCACCAATTTTTGAATACTCACCCTTAACTTTAAATATTATTACAATAGTCGGAATGACCACCGCTTTTTTTGCAGCAACTGTTGCGCTTGTTCAAAATGATATAAAAAAAATTATTGCATATTCAACATGTAGCCAATTAGGATATATGTTTTTTGCTGCTGGTGTAGGAGCTTATAACGTAGCAATGTTTCATTTATTCACACATGCCTTTTTTAAAGCATTACTCTTTTTGGGTTCAGGATCAGTAATTCATTCCTTTAAAGATGAACAAAATATTAATGAAATGGGTGCTGTATATAAAAAGTTACCTTATACCTGGATTTTGATGATTATCGGCACACTTGCTTTGACTGGCTTTCCATTTCTTTCAGGTTTTTATTCAAAGGATGCAATAATAGAATTTGCTTATTTAAAAGGTAATACAACAGGTTATTATGCTGCTGGGATTGGTATTTTAACAGCTTTATTAACATCCATATATTCTTGGAGATTAATTTTTAAAACATTCCATGGATCTTATAATAATAAAAAAATTAAAATTGAAGAGATGCACGAGTCACCTCTAGTGATGCTTTTGCCACTAGTATTATTATCTATTGGAGCAGTTTTTGCAGGATTTTTATTTAAAGACTTATTCATTGGCCATAGCGAATATAATAATTTTTGGGGCAATTCTATTAAATTTTTAAACCCACTTAGTACAGAACACCCACCTCTATGGTTTGTTTTGCTAACACCAACATTGGTTTTATCCTCAATACCAATTGCATACTATTTATTTGTTAAAAATAAAGAAATACCAAATAAATTTGTTCAATTAAATAAACCCTTATATAATTTTTTAGTAAATAAATGGTTTTTTGATGAGCTGTATAATTTTTTATTTGTTCAATCATCAAAAAAAATAGGTCTTTTCTTTTGGAAAATCATCGATGTTAAAATTATCGATAAGTTTGGACCTGATGGTATTTCATCTTTTATCAAAAGATTATCTATTAAGGCTAGTAAATTTCAAAGCGGATTTATTTATCAGTACGCATTTATGATATTGATAGGTTTTTCTGCATTATTAACTTTTCTAATTTTACAATAATGAATTTTCCAATTTTATCATCTTTAATTCTTCTTCCAACTATTGGAGCTTTCTTTTTATTACTTTCAACAGACAAGAAAACAAATACACTTAAGTATGTTTCCTTGTTTACATCTTTTGTTAATTTTTTAATATCTATTTATTTATGGATTTTATTTGATCCATTAACATCAAATTTTCAATTTATAGAAGATAGAGAATGGTTAAAAGGATTTGTGAATTATAAAGTAGGTATAGATGGAATTTCAATTTTATTTATCATTTTAACAACATTCATAACGCCAATTTGTATAATTTCTGTAAATAATTCAATTAAAAATAATCTGAGAGATTTTCTAATAGCCATACTAGTAATGGAAAGTTTAATGATTGGTGTTTTTTGTTCTTTAGATTTAGTTATTTTTTATTTATTTTTTGAAGCTGGATTAATTCCAATGTTTTTAATTATAGGAATTTGGGGTGGTGAACGAAGGGTTTATTCTGCTTTTAAGTTTTTTTTATACACGTTATTAGGTTCTGTTTTAATGTTGGTTGCAATAATTTCAATTTACTGGATAACTGGAACAACTGATATAACTCAACTTTATGAATTAGGAATAGACACCAAGTATCAAAATTTATTATGGCTAGCTTTTTTTAGTTCTTTTGCTGTTAAAACACCAATGTGGCCAGTTCATACTTGGTTACCAGATGCTCATGTTGAGGCCCCAACAGCTGGATCTGTTTTACTTGCTGCTATTCTTTTAAAAATGGCGGGGTACGGTTTTATTAGATTTTCTCTAGGGTTGTTTCCATTAGCTTCTGAATTATTCACACCTTTAGTTTATTTATTAAGTCTAATTGCAATTATTTACACATCTTTAGTTGCTTTAATGCAGGAAGACATGAAAAAACTGATAGCATATTCTTCAGTGGCTCATATGGGTTTTGTAACATTGGGGATTTTCACAATTACTCAACAAGGTTTGGAGGGAAGTATAATTCAAATGATTAGTCATGGTCTTGTTTCAGCAGCATTGTTTTTATGTGTTGGTGTAGTTTATGACAGAATGCACTCTAGACTAATTAAAACTTATGGTGGCTTGGTCACCATCATGCCTAAATATTCAATATTTTTTATGTTGTTTACTTTGGCTGCATTAGGATTACCTGGAACAAGTGGCTTCATTGGTGAATTTTTAATTTTAATGGGTGCTTTTAAAGATAATTTTTTAGTGGCTGTTATTGCTAGCTTAGGAGTTATTTTTGGAGCAGCTTACATGTTATGGCTATATAGAAGAGTAGTTTTTGGCAGTTTAACCAACAATAATTTATTAAAAATAACAGACTTGAATAATTCAGAAAAATTTATCTTATGGTTTTTAGCTGTGCCAGTGTTGTTTTTTGGTTTTTATCCTGAGCCTTTGATTAATACAATTGAAATTTCAATTAAAGATCTAATAGAAATGTATAATTTTAATATAAACATGTATACCTCAGAGGTAATAAACAATGGATAATTTAGATTTTATTTCACCAGAAATTTTTATTTCATTATCAATAATGTTTTTATTAATTTTGGGGGTTTTTAAAAAAAACAGTGCAAGTGTGATTCATTATCTTTCTATTAGTTTTTTATTGATCGCAGGAATTTTAATATTAAATAATCCTCAAAATGTAAAAATTCTTTTATTCAACAATAGCTATGTAATTGATAATCTTTCATCCTTTATGAAAATTCTTACAATTTTAGGTGGAGCAATTATTTTATCTATTTCAAAAAAATTTCTAAAACTATCAAAGATTTTTTTAATAGAATTTCCAATCTTGTTGCTTTCTTCAATTTTAGGAATGATGGTCATGATCAGTTCTAATGACCTTATGGTTTTTTATATTGGACTTGAGTTGCAATCTTTAGCTTTATATGTACTGGCTTCATTTAATAGAGATAAATTAAAATCATCTGAAGCAGGATTGAAGTATTTTGTTTTAAGTGCACTTTCCTCTGGTTTACTACTTTATGGATGCTCTTTAATATACGGATTTTCAGGATCAACAAATTTTAATATCATCAGTGAAACAATTAACTCAAGTGATTATGGCCTGACACTTGGTATAATTTTTATTTTAGTGGGTCTTTCATTTAAAATTGCAGCAGTACCATTTCATATGTGGGCACCAGACGTTTATGAGGGATCACCAACACCTGTTACATTATTTTTTTCAGTTGTTCCCAAGATTGCTGCTTTAACAGTTTTTATTAGATTTTTATATGTTCCATTCATTAATATGATGGATCAATGGCAGATTATTTTAGTTTTTTTATCAATTGCTTCAATGATTTTTGGTGCAGTAGCAGCAATAGGACAAAATAATCTTAAAAGACTGATAGCTTATAGTTCCATTGGTCACATAGGTTATGCATTAGCAGGTTTGTCAGTTGGAACTAATGAGGGAATACAAAGTTCAATTGTATATATTTCGATCTATATAGTAATGAATTTAGGTTTATTTAGTTGTTTATTTATGATGAAAAGAAATAATGAATATTTTGAAAAAATTGAAGATTTATCAGGTTTATCAAAAAATCATCCGATTTTATCCTTATCTTTGCTAGTGATATTATTTTCTTTGGCTGGAATTCCTCCATTAGCAGGTTTTTTTGCAAAATTTTATATCTTTAAATCAGTCATAGAGCAGTCAATGTATTTTTTAGCTATAGTTGGATTGCTATCAACAGTAGTAGCAGCTTTTTATTATTTAAAGATAATTAAGGTCATTTATTTTGAAAAACAAAAAGAAAAATATGATACAGATCATAGCGTCTGGTTAAAGATTTCATTAACTTTTTCTACACTATTAGTTCTTTTATATTTCATTTTTCCAAGCAAATTATTGGAGATAGTATCAAGCATTAATATTATTTAATGAAATTAAAAAAATTTAATTTTAAAAAAATCAATAGCACCAACAACACAGCAATTCGTATTATTAAAAATACTAATAATAAATCTGGCATTGTAATCGCAGAAACACAAAAGAAAGGTAGGGGGCAATATGGAAAAAAATGGATTTCATACAAAGGAAATCTTTTTGTAACTATTTTTTTTTCTATTAAAAAATCTAAACTATCAATAAAACAATTAACTAAAATTAATTGTTTCCTAGTAAAAAAACTTATATCAAATTTTTATACTGGAATTATTACAATTAAGAGCCCTAATGATCTTTTGATAAAAAAAAAAAAGATTTCTGGAATTTTACAAGAAACTTTATCTAAATCAGGTGAACAATTTATGATTATAGGCATTGGTATAAATTTAATTAAAAACCCAAAAATAAAAAATTATCAAACTATAAATTTATTCGATCTAATAAATGTTAAAATTGACAGCAATATTGCCATCAACAGATTAAAAAAAATTTATGAAAGATTTATTCCAAACTTACCAAAATTTGATGTAAGAAAGATAAATAGAATATAAATGATTATTGTTGGCGATATAGGAAATACAGAAACTAAGATTTGCTTAATTGACTCAAATAAAAATGTTATTAAAAAAATAAATCTAGATACTAAAAAAATTACTAATTTATTAATAAAAAAATCTTTATCCAATTTAAGATTAAAAAATATGAAAATTAAAAAATGCTTATTTTGTAGTGTTGTGCCAAAATCATTTAATATGATAAAGAGATCTTTGATAAAAGATTATAAAATTAAAAGTTATGAATTAAAAAGTTTAAATCTTCATAAATTGATTAATATTAAGGTAAATTATAAACAGATTGGATCTGATAGATTGGCAAATGCATTGGGCATAATGAATAATAAAGATAATTTTATAATTTTAGATTTTGGTACCGCAACTACTTTTGATGTTTTAATTAAAAACACTTATCGTGGTGGCGTTATTGCCCCTGGTGTTAAGATTTCACTTAGCACATTATCAGATAAAGCCACATTAATACCAAACATAAACCTTAAAAAAACAAAAAAAATTATAGGATTAAATACAATTAATGCTGTTAGGTCTGGTTTTTTTTGGGGATATGCAGGTTTGATTGACAATATTATTAATTTAATTAAGAAAGAAACTAAGAAATCTTTTAAAATTATTCTTACTGGAGGACTTTCTGACTTGTTTAAAAACTCTATAAAAACGAAAGTTGTATTAAATAAAGATATTACTATTAAAGGTCTAATTAAAGCTATCAATTTAATTAAATAGATATGAAAGAGGAATTATTATTTTGCCCATTAGGAGGGTCTGGAGAAATTGGTATGAACATGAATTTATTTGCCTATGGAAAACCAGGTGAACATAGATGGATCATGGTTGACATAGGTGTCACTTTTGCTGATGACACAATTCCAGGTGTTGATTTAATTTATCCAGATCCAGGATTTATTGTTGATAAAAAAACAGATTTGTTAGGTATTGTTTTAACGCATGCTCATGAGGATCATATAGGTGCTATAGCTCATCTTTGGCCTTCACTAAAATGTAAAATTTTTGCAACACCATTTACATCAGTTTTAATTAAAGAAAAATTTAAGGAAAAACATATCGACATAAGTAGTTATCTTAAAGTTGTTCAATTAAATGGAACTATTAATTTAAATCCTTTCAAAATAGAATATATTACACTAACACATTCCATACTTGAACCTAATGGATTAAGAATTGAAACACCTGCAGGTGTAATTTTACACACAGGAGATTGGAAAATAGATCCAGAACCTTTAATAGGTGATAAAATTAATTCTAATAGACTTAAAGAAATTGGTAAAGAAGGTGTTCTTGCAATGATTTGTGACTCAACAAATGTATTCAGTATGGGAAAAGCAGGATCTGAACTAGATGTTAGGAAAAACATGCTCAATATTATGAGTAGTTTAAAAAAAAGAATTGTAATTGCTTCATTCGCATCAAATGTTGCTAGAATGGAAACAGCTTTTTACTGTGCTGAAAAAACTGGCAGACAAATAGCTCTGGTTGGAAGATCAATGCATAGAATTTTTAAAGCTGCAAGACAATGTGGTTATCTTAAAAATTGTATAGAGCCTATTGATCCTCGTGAAGCAAAAAACATATCTAGGGAAAAAATTGTTTATCTTTGCACTGGTAGTCAAGGTGAACCAATGGCCGCTTTAATGAGAATATCTAATTATACGCATCCTGATGTTTTTATTGAAAAAGATGACACTGTAATTTTTTCATCAAAAATTATTCCAGGAAATGAAAAAAAATTGTATAAATTGCAAAATCAATTAGTAAAAGATGGGATTGAGGTAATCTCTGAGGAAAGTGAATTTGTTCATGTATCAGGCCATCCAAATAGAGATGATTTAAGAGAAATGTACGATTGGGTAAAACCACAATGTGCAATCCCTGTTCATGGTGAACACAGACATATGATTGAACACATGAAATTTGCTCATGAGATGAAAGTTCCCAATCCAGTGCAAGTTGAAAATGGAGATATTGTAAAATTGTCTCCTGGCAAACCCCATGTTTACGATAAAGCTCCAAGTGGTCGACTTTACTTAGATGGAAATGTAAGTGTTGAAGAGGATTCACAATCAATTAAAGATAGAAAAAATTTAAGTGCTAATGGTTATATGGAAGTAACAATTTTAATAACCCCTAAAGGTAAAATTCATAAAACACCCGTATTAACGTTTAGAGGAATACCTGTTATCGATATAGATGAATTTGAATATGGATTAGAAGAGGCAATTCAAAAAACAACTCGAACTTTTTCTCTTGGAAGCAAAAAACAAGAATACAATTTGATAGATGCATTAAAAATAGTATGTAGAAAATATACCAAAGAGATTACTGGTAAAAAACCATTTACAAATATCAACTTAATTCAAATTTAAATGAGTGCTACTGGATTAGCTATACTTTATATAATAATTTGGTGGATTATATTTTTTTCAATACTTCCAATAGATGTAAATAGAGAAAAATCCATAAAAATAGACGGTGAAGATGCCGGATCACCAGAAAACCCGAAAATGTTGAAAAAGTTTATATATTGTACTGGTATAACAAGTATTATTTTCATAATAATTTATTTATTAATAAAATATGAATATTTAAATCTAAGAAATTTAATTAATTAAATGTATATTTCAAAATCTTTTATTCCTATATTAAAAAACAATCCATCTGAAGCTAAAATTAAATCACACCAATTGATGCTAAGAGTTGGAATGATAAAACAATCATCCGCAGGTATTTATTCATGGTTACCCCTTGGGTTTAAAGTAATGAAAAAAATTGAAAAAATCGTTAGAGAGGAACAAAATAAAATTGGAGCACAAGAAATTTTAATGCCTACTATACAATCAAGTGAAATTTGGAAAGAAAGTGGTAGATATGACGATTATGGAGATGAGATGCTTCGTATTAAAGATCGTCAAGATAGAGAAATGCTTTATGGTCCAACTAATGAAGAATTGGTTACTGATATATTTCGATCTAGTATTAAATCCTATAAATCTTTACCTCAACTATTATATCACATTCAATGGAAGTTCAGAGATGAGGTAAGACCAAGATTTGGAATTATGAGATGTAGAGAATTCTATATGAAGGACGCATACTCTTTTGATCTAAATGATGATGAAGCAGTTTTTTCTTATAATAAATTTTTTTTATCTTATTTAAAAACTTTTAAAAGATTAGAACTTACAGCTATTCCGATGGCCGCTGATACTGGACCAATTGGTGGTAATCTTTCTCATGAATTTATCATTTTAGCAGATACAGGTGAAAGTAAAATTTTTACTGATAAAAGAATTTTCGATCTTGACAGCGAAGGTTCAATTATTGAAAAAAAATCTTTAGAAAATCTAAGAAAAAAATATGAAAGATTTTATTCTGTAACAGATGAAAAATTTGATAAAGAAGAATTTGAAAAAGAAGTAGATAAAGAAAATAGATTGATCACTAAAGGAATTGAAGTTGGTCACATCTTCTATTTTGGTGACAAATATTCAAAAGCATTAAATGCAGCAGTTGATCTTCCAGATGGTAAGAAGGATTACGTTAAAATGGGGTCTTATGGAATTGGAGTATCTAGATTGGTCGGAGCTATAATAGAAGCAAAGTATGATGATAAAAAAGAAATAATGAAGTGGCCATTGTCAATTGCACCCTATGAGTTAGCTATAATACCGATGATTAATAAAAACGATACATCAACTTTAGAAAAAGCATCAAAAATTTTAAAACACCTAGAAAACAACAATATAGATACAATTATTGATGATACAGATGAAAATCTATCTTCTAAAATAAAAAAATTTAATTTAATAGGTGTTCCTAATCAGATTATTATTGGGAAAAAATCAGAAGGTGACACTATAGAATTCAAGGAAATAGGTAAAGATACTCAAAATTTAACAATAGAACAAATTATTAAAATATTAACTGAACAAAAAGCAAATAATTGATTTCCACTTTAGAAAAAGAAATTGCATTTAAATACCTAAAAACTAGAAAAAAAGATGGTTTTTTAAATATTATTTCCATCTTTTCATTCATAGGCATTAGCTTAGGTGTGGCTGTTTTAATAATAGTAATGTCTGTAATGAATGGTTTTAGATCAGAACTTATTAATAAGATAGTAGGCTTTAATTCACATATTACTGTTAAATCTTACCAAAATAAAATATCGATAAGTGAAATTAATCAAAATGTCCAAAAGATTTCAAAAGATTTAATTTTAAGCAATTCAGGAGAAGCAATAATAATCAAAAATGATACTTTAAAAGGCATTCTTTTGAGAGGTTACAAAAGTAAAGATTTTGCAAAACTTAAAATTTTTGAAAATGGTCTTTTTTTTGGTAATAAAAATATTTTATCAAAGAATTATATTTCTATAGGTAAAGAGTTAAGTTTTACACTTAATCTAGACATTGGTGATAAAATAACGATAATGTCATCAAGTGGAGTTGAAACTATAATTGGAAACTTACCTAAACAAAAAACCTTCGTAATTTCTTCTATTTTTGAAAGCGGTTTGGCTGATTTTGACAACAATATAGCTTTTATTAATCTAAAAACTTTGGAAGAGTTTTTTGATTTAGATGATAATAATAGAAATTTAGAAATTTATTTAAAAAAACCTCAAAATATTGAATATCAAAAAAAGGCTGTTCAAAATAATTTTCCTGATGATTTTGTTTATAGTTGGTCAGATATGAATAGTTCTTTATTTTCAGCACTAAAAGTTGAAAGAAATGTAATGTTTATAATTTTATCATTAATTATTATAGTTGCTGCTTTTAATATCATCTCTGGTCTTACAATACTGGTCAAAAATAAAACTAGAGATATTGCAATTTTAAAATCTATTGGTGTATTGAATAAATCTATTACTAAAATATTTTTTTTAGTCGGAGTTGTTATTGGAACGAGTGCAACTTTTTTTGGAATTTTTTTAGGTATAATGTTTTCACTTTATATTGAAAATTTAAGAGAATTTTTGAGCAATACTTTTAATATAACCTTATTCCCAGAAGAAATTTATTTTTTAAGTACAATGCCTTCAGAAATAAACCCAATTTCAATTCTTGTAATTTCAGTTTGTTCAATTTTAGTGACAATTTTAGTTTCAATTTTTCCAGCAATTAAAGCTTCAAAATTAGATCCTGTTATAGGTTTAAAATATGAATAATCTGATTTCATTAAAAAAAATATCTAAATTTTTTTCTAATAATAAAAAAATTACAGTTTTAAAAAATATTAACTACACATTTTCGAAAGGAAAGATTTATTCTCTTATGGGACCATCAGGATCTGGAAAATCTACTTTATTAAATATTTTATCAATGATTGATAAACCTTCTATAGGCTCATTAAAAATTGAAAATAATGAAATAAATTTCTCTGAAACTCTTATTAATGATAAAATTAGATCAAGAAAGATTGGCATCATTTATCAGCAAAACAACTTACTTTCAGACTTTACAGCCTTAGAAAATGTATATCTTGCAGGCCTAACTTTGAATGATGATAAAAAAGATTCAATTAAAAAAGCTAAAATTATAATTAAAAAGATGGGCCTTTCCTCAAGGGAAAATCATTATCCTTCACAGTTATCTGGTGGAGAAATGCAAAGAATAGCAATTGCTAGAGCGCTGATAAATCAACCAGAAATTATACTTGCAGACGAACCAACTGGAAGCTTAGATCGTTCCACTGCAAAAGATGTTTTTAAAGTTTTATATAAATTAAAAAATAAAAATAGACTTATAATTTATGCAACCCATAATAGATTTTTTGCAAATATGGCTGATTGCAAACTAGAAATGATTGATGGTAATATAAAATTACTTAATGCCAGAAAAAAAAAATAATCAAAAGTTTAACCATTTAAAAATACACACTCAATATTCAATTTGTGAAGGAGCTATTAAAATTGAAAATTTAAAAAACTATTGTAAGGAAAAAGAAATTCTTAGTTTAGGTTTGTCAGATACTTCAAATTTATGTGGTGCATTAGAGTTTGCTGAAAATATATCAAAGGTTGGAACCCAACCAATTATTGGAACACAAATTTATTTTAAATTTGAAGATACCACGGGTCTATTACCATTAATTGCTTTAAATGAAAAAGGCTATAAGCGAATTATTGAATTATCATCTAAATCTTATTTAGAAAATGATACTACCTCCGATCCACATTTAGATATTAAAGAATTATTAGATGACACGGAAGGAGTAGTACTTTTATCAGGAACAATTCATGGCTTATTTGGTAAATTATTTGAAAAGGGACGTTTTGATGAAATAATAAAATTATATAAAGATTTATCAAAAAATTTTAATGATAGATTTTATTTAGAAATACAAAGACATGGTGATCAAAATGAAATAGCTTTTGAAAAATTTAACCTTGAATGCTCTTCCAAAGTAAAAATACCTATCATCGCAACCAATGAAGTTTATTATTTAACAAAAGATATGCATGAAGCTCATGATGCTCTAATTTGCATTGGAATTAAAACATATATTAATGATAAGAATAGAATTAAATTTAGTGATCAACACTATCTTAAATCTGATGAAGAAATGTGTTCTTTGTTTTCTGATTTACCCGAGTCTTTAGAAAATAATTTTAACCTTCCTTATAGATGTAGCTTTAGACCACAGTTGTCTAAACCTGTATTACCAAATATTAGTTCTGAAAAAAAAGGAAGTGCAGACGAAATTCTAAAAAAAGATTCATTAGAAGGCTTGAAAGAAAAGTTTTTAAAAATATTTAAAATTCCAGATAGAGAACTTGATAAAAATGAGAAATTTTTAGAATATAAAGATAGACTTGACCATGAATTAAAAATAATTATTGAAATGAAATATCCAAGTTATTTTTTAATAGTTTCTGACTATATTAAGTGGGCTAAAAAAAATGATATTCCCGTAGGACCTGGAAGAGGTTCTGGTGCAGGTTCGCTTGTAGCTTGGTGTTTATCTATTACAGATGTTGATCCAATAAAGTTTAATTTAATTTTTGAAAGATTTTTAAATCCAGATCGTATTTCTATGCCTGATTTTGATATCGATTTTTGTGAAGAAAAAAGAGATTTAGTTTTTAAATATTTAACTTCAAAATATAAAGAAAGTGTTGCTCACATTATTACATTTGGAAAATTAAAAGCAAGAATGGTGATTAGAGATGTTGGAAGAGTTTTAGGATTATCTTATGGTTTTGTAGATAGTATATCCAAAATGATCCCATTTGATCCTTCAAGACCTCAAAGTTTAACAGAATGCATTAATAATGAACCTAGACTTCAAAAATTACTTAATGAAGACCCACGTGTGAAAAAACTAACTGATCTTTCTTTAAAACTAGAAGGTTTAAATAGAAACGTTGCTACACATGCAGCTGGGGTTGTTATAGCAGATAAAAAATTAACCGATAGTGTACCCTTATATAAAGACACAAGTGCTAATTTATTATTGCCTTCAACACAATTTGATATGTACTCAGCTGAAAATGCTGGATTAATTAAATTCGATTTTTTAGGTTTAAAAACACTAACAGTGATTAATAGAACCCAAAAATTAATTAATAAAAAAGTTAAAGATTTTAAGATTGAAGATATTGACTATCATGATCAAAAAGTTTTTGATCTTTTATCTTCAGGAAACACCGTGGGATTATTTCAAGTTGAAAGTGCTGGAATGAGAGAGGCTTTGCTGCAGATGAAACCAAACCATATTGAAGATATTATTGCACTAGTTGCACTTTATAGACCAGGACCAATGAGTAATATTCCGGTATATAATGATTGTAAGCATGGCCGTCAAAAACCAGATTATTTACATCCACTTTTAGAGGATATCTTAAAACCGACCTATGGCGTTATTATTTATCAAGAACAAGTAATGCAAATTGCTCAAAAACTTTCTGGTTTCACTGCTGGTGAAGCAGATATTTTAAGAAGAGCTATGGGAAAAAAAAAGAGAGCAGAGCTAGAAAAACAAAAACAAGGTTTTATAGCTGGGGCATTAAAAAATGGAATAGCTAAAGATGTTGCCGCAAGCATCTTTTTAAAGATTGAACCTTTTGCTGAATATGGCTTCAATAAAAGCCATGCAGCAGCTTATGCTATTATATCATATCAGACTGCATTTTTAAAAACTTATTATTCTAAAGAATTTTTTGCAGCATCAATGACAATGGATTTGTCTAATCAAAATAAACTTAGTGAATTTCACGAAGAACTCAAAAGAATTAATATCAATGTTGTGAGGCCAGATATTAATAGATGTTTTGCAGATTTTAAATTTGATGATGATAATTTTTATTATGCTTTGGGTGGAATTAAAAGTGTAGGATTTGAAGCTATATCAAATGTCGTTAAAGAAAGAGTTAACAATGGTAAATTTAGATCAATAAATGATTTCTTAAATAGAGTTAATCCAAAAGATATTAATAAACTTCAATTAGAAGGATTGGTAAAAGCAGGTGCTTTTGATAGCATTGATAAAAATAGACAAGCATTATTTAATTCTATTCCAAATTTCATCTTAAAAACTAAAAATATATTTGAGAATAAAGCAGCCAATCAAATTGATCTTTTTGCTTCAGATGAGGAGCAGGATAGTGAAATAGTTCTCAATATTGAAGATTGGAAATTTGAGGAAAGATTATCACGTGAATTTGAAGCTGTAGGTTTTTTTATTTCAGATCACCCATTAAATCAGTTTAAAGAAATTTTTCATGATTATAAGATAATCGATTATATTAAATTTAATTCAGATAATAATATTATAGAGGCAAACATTGCAGCAACACTATTAAAAATTACTGAGAGAAAAACTGCTAAAGGAAATTCCTATGGTGTAATTAAATTTACAGATTTAACTAGTGTTTTTGAACTTTTTGTTTTTTCTGATATACTTGAAACAAATCGTGAAATTTTAATTGAAGGAAGTTCTTTAATTATTACTTTAGCAAAAAGTATTTCCAATGATGAAAATAGATTTAAAAGAATTAATGTCCAAAAAATAGCCTCACTGAAGGATTTATTTAACAAGCCTGTTTCAGAAATTTCATTTAATTTGAAATCTACAAAAAATATTGATTTAATTTCTGATTTAATCAAAAAAGAAGGTTCAACAGTGGTTACAATCAATATTAGAGACAAGAATAAAGATTTAAAATTTAAACTGAAAAACAAACGGTATATTGATAGAAAATCAATAAATACCCTAAGAAACAAGGATATTTCGACTATAATTCACTAAAAAAAAGACTTGTTTGTCATTCAAATTATTTGTAAGTAACTGTTTAAATTAACTAATACGCACACAGTTTGTGGTTTTAAACCTCCGGTCCTTAAGTGGAAATTACTGTGGTGGCTTAACCGGGAATAAATATGAAAATACCAAGTCTAACTATTCAACAACTATTAGAAGCTGGCGTTCACTTAGGTCACAAAACTCTAAGATGGAACCCAAAAATGAAAAAATACATCTTTGGCAAAAGAGACTCGATACATATTATTGATTTAACTCAAACATTAGAATTAACAAATGTAGCTTTAGAAAAAGTTTACAACACCATAGCTAATAATGGTAAAATTCTTTTTGTATCAACAAAAAAACAAGCTTCAGAGGCGATTGCAGAAGTAGCAAAAGAAACAGGGCAATATTTTGTTAATTATAGATGGTTAGGAGGAATGCTTACTAACTGGGGAACAATTTCAGCCTCTATTAAAAAAATGAAAAAATATGAAACTGATCTTATTGCAGAAAATAGAGGATTTACAAAAAAAGAACTCCTTAAAATGAGTGTTAAAAAAGATAAGTTAGAAAGAGCACTAGGTGGAATAGCTGAAATGAAAAAAGTCCCTGATTTAGTTTTTATTATTGATACAAATTATGAGTCATTAGCTATTCAAGAATCAGTTAAGCTAGGTATACCAATATGTGCTATTTTAGATAGCAACTCCAACCCAGATGGAATTGATTATCCAATACCAGGTAACGATGATGCAAGAAGAGCAATAGATCTTTACTGTAATTTAATAAAAGAAACTATTGAAAATGCAAAAAAAGCTGCTCCTGCTAAAGTTGAAGATAAACCTGAAGTTGATGAAGTTAAGTCTAAAAAAAAATCTACTAAAACAGTTCAAGAACTAGATAGAGAAAAATTAGATGCTAAATTTTCAAAAAAAAAATTAAATTAATATGAGTGATATAAAAAAAGTAAAACAATTAAGAGAAGCAACTGGAGCTGGATTTAAAGATTGTAATCTAGCAATAAAAGAGTCGCTTGGTGATTTGGATAAAGCAGTAGAAATTTTAAGAGTAAAAGGAATCTCTAAAGCTTCTAAAAAAATGTCACGAGATGCGAAAGAAGGAGTAGTTGCGACTAGTGGTGATGAAAGTAAAACTTCAATTCTAGAATTAAATTGTGAAACAGACTTTGTTGCCAAAAATGATGACTTTGTCTCATTTGCTAAAGAATTAAGTGAATTAAATAATCAAAATGATTCTGACATTAATAAATTGAATAAATGTAAAATGGCCAATAACAAAACTGTTGAAGATAATCTTGTTGCCTTAATAGCAAAAATGGGTGAAAAAATTACCATTGGAAGATTAAAAACATTTAACCATGTAGGTACTAAAAATTTTAATTATTTACACACTGTTGTTAAAGATAATTTATCCAAATTAGCAGTTGTTGTGTCACTTGAAACTAAAGAAGAATCAGATATTCTTAAGTCTTTTGGTAAACAGCTTGCTATGCATGTAGCTGCTTCAAATCCTTTAGCCCTTGACTCAAGCTCTATCGATAAGAGTGTTTTACAGAAAGAACAAGAACTTATTACCGAAGAATTAAAAAGCTCAGGGAAGCCTGATGAGATAGCTCAAAAGATTAGTTCAGGGAAAATTAATAAATTTAAGGAAGAAAATGCATTATTATCTCAAGCATGGGTTATGGAACCTAAAAAAAAGGTGCAAGATATTGTAAAAGAACTTAGTATTACTGATTTAAAGATTAAAGATTTTTATAGATTAAAAATTGGTGAATAAATGTTTAATGAAAAAATCTACAGCCAAAAAATGGATAAAACCATTGAGGTTTTTGCTAAAGAACTAACTTCTCTGAGAACAGGAAGAGCAAATTCAAGTATGCTCGATTTAATTAAAGTTGATGTGTATGGACAGGCAATGCCAATTAATCAAGTAGCTAGCATTACAACACCAGAAGCAAGAATGATTAATGTTCAGGTATGGGACGCTAATAATGTCCAACTAGTTGATGCCGCTATTCAAAAATCTGAGCTAGGACTAAATCCACAGGTTGACGGTCAATTAATAAGATTACCTGTTCCTGATTTGAGCGAAGAACGAAGAGCAGAGATAAAAAAGATGATCAAGTCAATGGGTGAAAAATGTAAAGTTTCAGTCAGAAATATTCGAAGAGAAGCTAATGATGATTTAAAAAGTTTATTAAAAAATAAAGATATTGGTGAAGATGATGAAAAAAAATTTGAAAAGATGGTGCAGACTTTTACTGATGAACATATTAAATTGATTGATGAAAAAGTTGGAACTAAAGAAAAAGAAATAATGACCATATGAACCCAATTAATCATGTTGCCATCATTATGGATGGAAACGGCAGATGGGGTTTAAAACACAAACAATCTCGAAACGCTGGACACAGAGTTGGACTTAATACTGTTGAGTCGATTATTAAACAAACAATTAAATCAAAAATTAATTATCTTACATTATATACATTTTCTACGGAAAACTGGAAAAGACCCAAGAAAGAAATTTTATTTTTGTTTGATTTGTTAGAAAATTTTTTAACTAAAAAAATTGATGAACTCATAAAAAATGGAATTAAATTAAAAATTATTGGTGAAAAAAAAATGTTTTCAAAAAAACTAAAAACCTTACTTGAAATATCAGAAAAAAAAACTATTCACAATAAGAAATTACAAATTAATTTAGCATTAAATTATGGATCTAAAACTGAAATTATAAATGCTTTGAAATTTTTAAATAAATCAAATATTACAATATCGCAAAAAAATATTGAAAAAAATTTATATACCAAAGGTATACCAGATCCAGATTTACTTATTAGAACCGGTAATACAAAAAGATTAAGTAACTTTTTGTTGTGGCAATTAGCCTATACAGAAATTTTTTTTGAGAAAAAACTTTGGCCAGATTTTAAGAATAAAGATTATAAAAAAATACTTAATAAATTTAAATCATTAAAAAGAAATTTTGGTAATATTTAATGAGTAAAGAAATGACAAAAAGAATTATAACATCAATTTTTTTAATTTTATTATTAGCATTAACTTTTTACTACTCTTATATCTTAATTATTTCTTTGATAATTATTTCAATAATTTCTTTGATTGAATTTCATGAATTAATTTCAAAAATTTTTATTAAAAAAACATTCAAATCAAATTTTCTAAAACTGTCAATTAAAGCTACTAGTTTAATTTATTTAACTATATTCTCATTTATTATTTTTGATGGAATTATACAAAATGATTTTAAACTTACTATGATATACTTATTTTCTATTTGTGTTTGTTCTGATATTGGAGGTTTAATTTTTGGTAAGATGTTCAAAGGCAAAAAATTAACAAAAATAAGTCCCAAAAAAACTATTTCAGGCTCGATTGGATCATTCATTCTATCTTTAGCCATAGTGCCCATCTTTTATTATATTTTAGGTTATAAATTTAATAATCTTTTTGATTTGATATTATTGGCAATAGTTGTTTCATTTTCATGTCAATTAGGTGATTTATTTATTTCATACTTAAAACGTAAGGCTAAAGTTAAAGATACAGGAGACTTATTACCCGGTCATGGTGGTATTTTAGATAGAATAGATGGTATTTTATTTGCTGTTCCTGTTGGTGTAATGCTTAATCAATTTTTAATCACTATTTAATGAAAAAAAAAATTGCAATTCTTGGATCAACAGGATCAATTGGCAAAACCTTAATCAATATTCTCAAAAAAAATAAAAAAAAAATTGAAATATCTCTACTTACATCTAATACAAATTATAAAGACTTATTAAATCAAGTAAAATTATTTAATGTCAAAAATATAATAATTACTGATTACAAAGCTTATTTAAACGTTAAAAATATTTTAAGAAACAAGAAAATAAATATCTTTAATAATTTCAATAATATCGAATATATTTTTAATAAAAAAAAAATTGACTATACAATGAGTGCAATAGCAGGCTTTAATGGACTTAAACCCACTCTTGATATTATAAAATTTTCAAAAACAATTGCAATAGCTAACAAAGAATCAATTATTTGTGGCTGGACTTTAATAGAAAAAAATTTAAAAAAATACAATACAAATTTTATACCAGTAGATTCTGAACATTTTTCAATTTGGTCTTTAATTAAAAAAAAGAACAAAGAAAAAATAGAAAAAATTTATATAACAGCATCCGGGGGACCTTTTAGGGAATATCCACTTAATAAATTTAAAAATATAACAATAATGCAAGCTCTTAATCATCCTAACTGGTCAATGGGAAAAAAAATTTCAATTGATTCTGCGACAATGATGAATAAAGTTTTTGAAATTATTGAAGCAAAAAAAATATTTAGTCTTCATTACAAACAATTGGGAATTTTAATTCATCCTAAGTCCTATGCACATGCAGTGATAAAATTTTCTAATGGTTTGATTAAAATTCTTGCCCACGAAACAGATATGAAAATTCCTATTTTTAATTCTTTATATACTAAGTATGAAAAAAACATTAAATCAAAAAAAATTGACTTCAAAGTTCTCAATGATTTAAACTTTCAAAAAATTAATTTAAAAAAATTTCCAGTAATTAAATTAATTAAGTCTTTACCCAAAAAAGACTCTTTATTTGAAACAGTTTTAGTGAGTGCAAATGATTGTCTTGTTGAAAATTTTTTACAAAAAAAAATAAAATTTCTTGATATTTCAAAAATTCTATTTCGGATCCTTAAGAAAAAAGAATTTCAAAAATATAAGTTAAAAAAACCAACAAATATTGACCAAATTAAATCTATAAATGAATATGTACGTTTAAAAATTAATGATTTATGTGTATAAGGACTTACGATGAATAAAAGTTTAATTACATTTGTTGCAATATTTTCCTTTTTTTTAGGAAACGTCTTTGCTGATATCTTTTCTGAATTTGAGGTAACGGGTAATCAAAGAGTTTCTACTCAAACTATCATTAATTTTTCTAAACTTAAAAAAGATGTTGATTTAACAAAAAATGATTTGAATGAGGCTTTAAAAAATATCTATAATTCAAATTTTTTTGAAAAAGTCACAGTTGAGATATCTGAAAATAAGTTGTTAATCAATGTTAAGGAATACCCAATTATTCAAGATATTATATTTAATGGTGTAAAAGCAAAAAAACATGTTGAGTTGTTTAAAGAACAAACAAAATTAAAACCCAAAAGTTCTTTTAATAAGTTCACACTCAAAGAAGATTTAAATAGAGTATCCAATGTTTTAAGAAAATCTGGTTATTATTTTTCAAAAGTTGATGTCTCACAGCAAACAAATTCAAATAATACCATCAATATAATTTATGATATTTCAATGGGTGAAAAAGCCTTAATCAATGAAATTAAATTCATAGGTGACAAAAAATATAAAAGTAGAAAACTTAGCTCTATTATCAAATCTGAAGAAAGTAAATTTTGGAAATTTATTTCTAGATATAAATATCTAAGTAAAGAGCTAACAGAGCTTGACAAAAGATTATTAAAAAACTTTTATTTAAATAATGGATATTATAAAGTAAGCATTGAGGATGCTTATTCTCAAGTTTTAGATGAGCAGAATTTTTCTTTAATCTATAAAATTGACTCTGGTAAAAAATTTATATTTAATTCTTTTAAGATAATTTTGCCTGATGATTATGATACTAAAGATTTTGATAGATTAAGAAAAACTTTTAAAAAATTAGAAAAATCAACATATTCATATAAAGGTATTCAAACTATTTTAACAGAAATAGATAGAATTGCTGCAAATGAAAATTATGAGTTTATTGATGTCACCGTTGATGAGACGATAAAAGATGATGATAAAATTGACTTTGTTTTTAATATTAAAGAAGGTGATAAATATTATGTTGAAAGTATAAATATACTTGGCAACAATATAACTAACGAGGAATTTATTAGGCAACAACTTGTTGTAGATGAAGGAGATCCATTAAATCTATTGCTTCATAATAAGACTATTAATAATCTAAAAAGTACAAATGTTTTTAAATCAGTAAAATCTGAAATAAAAGATGGTAATACAAAAGGTTTAAAGAATATTGACATAACAATAGAAGAAAAACCTACTGGAGAAATTTCTGCTGGTGCAGGTTATGGTACCTCTGGTTCTACTTTAGCATTTGGTATTAAAGAAAACAATTTTAATGGTAAGGGTATCAAATTAGATGCAAATCTACAGCTTACAGAAGAATCCATTAGAGGAAAGTTTGCTTATACAAACCCAAATTTTGCTTACTCAGATAGAAGCGTGACAACATCTTTAGAAAGCTCTAGTTTAGATAAAGAAGAAGATTTTGGTTATAAAAGTTCACTTAATAGAATTGCACTTGGGACAGCTTTTCAACAATACGAAAATTTATATTTTGCACCTAGAATTTCTATACAACATGAACAATTATCTACAACTGCTAGTGCGTCTGCAGCATATAAAAAACAAGAGGGCTCTTACTTTGATACATTGTTTAATTATTCACTTAGTTACGATAAAAGAGATTCAGCATACAGACCAAAAAATGGATTTATAAGCACTTTAGTCCAAGAAATTCCTTTAGTCTCAGACAGTTACTCAATCATAAATGGTTATCAAATAACTAATCATAAAGAAATTATAGAAGACTCAGTTTTATCTGTTGGATTGTATACAAGAGCAATTAATTCATTACAATCAGGTGATGATGTCAGAGTTTCTAAAAGAATGTTTTTACCAAAAACTAAATTAAGAGGATTTGAGTCTGGTAAAATCGGCCCTAAAGATGGATTAGATTTTGTTGGAGGTAATTATATGGCGGCATTTAATACATCAATTACTCTTCCTTATTTATTTCAATCTTTTGAAAATGTTGATTTTTCTTTATTTTTTGATGCAGCAAATGTATGGCATGTAGATTATTCAAATGTTATAGATCAAGGTAATTCAATTAGATCATCAACAGGTATTGCTGTTGATTTACTAACGCCAGTAGGACCCTTAAGCTTTTCATTAGCTCAACCAATTACAAAAGCAAGTGGTGATATAACTGAATCTTTTAGATTTAATTTAGGAACTACATTTTAATGAATTTTATTAAAAATATAAAAGCCATTGCTATAATTTTTTTTATAACATTAATTTTTACTCAAGGAAAAGCTGAAGTTAAAATTGCATTTGTAGAAATGGATAGAGTAATGAGAGAATCATTAGTTGGAAAATCTGTGCTTCAACAATTAGACAAACTAGATAAAGCAAACAAAAATAAATATATAGAAAATAGAAAAAAACTATCATTAAAAAAAGATAAAGTTAATTCACAAAAAAATATTTTATCTAAAGAGGAATTTGAAAAGAAAGTAATTGCATTGAATAAAGAATTTGAAAATTTTAAAAAAGAAGGAAATAAGAAAGTTAATGATTTAAGATCAAAAAGAAATAAAGCAATGAAGAAAATTTTAGATGAATTAAATATAGTTTTATCAGAATATTCAAATAAAAATGAACTAACTTTTATTATTGATCAAAAAAATATTATTATAGGAAGATCTGATTTAGATGTGACTAATGAAATTTTAAAACAACTTGATGCTAAAATAAAAAAAATTAAACTAAATTGATGAAAAATACTTTAAATAAAAAAGAAATCATTGATTTGTTGCCACATAGAGAACCGATGTTGCTAATTGAAGAATTAATAAATATAAAAAAACTTTTCTCAGCAACAGCAATAGTAAATGTTAAGAAAGATAGTTTTTTTGTTCAGGGTCATTTTCCAGAGAATCCAGTAATGCCAGGAGTTTTAATTGTAGAAGCATTTGGGCAGGCTGCTGCTGCTCTTACGGCTACAGGAATAGATAAAAAAGAATATGAAAATAAACTAGTTTTTTTAATGGGCGTTGAAAAAGCGAGATTTAGAAATCCCGTGATACCTGACTGCAGGCTAGAATTAAATGTAGAAGCAATTAGATCTCATGGTAGGGTTTGGAAATATAAGGGCGAGGCTTTTGTAGAAGGAAAAAAAATGGCTGATGCTGTGTGGTCAGCGACTATAGTAGATAGAAAATAATCAGTAATAATTATTGATGAGCAATTTATCCGAGTTTTGATTTATAATTGATTAATGATTAATCCTTTTTTTAAAAATAGAGGTCCTTTTAAAATAGATAAACTTTTGAATTCATTATCTGTTAAAAATGAAAATTTAACTAGATTAAAAGTATCTGATATTAAAAATCTTAGTGAAGCAAAAAAAAATGATATTACTTTTTTTCATTCTAAAAAATATGAGTTACTTGCTTCTAAAACTAAAGCTTCATTTTGCATTACAACGAAATCTTTAGCAAATATTTTACCATTTGATTGTAAAAAAATAATTGTAAAAAATGTTTTAATTGCTACTGCAAAAATTACAAAATTATTTTACCCGGATTCTGCTGAAGATGAATTTGACACTACTGTTAAAGATATATCCAAATCTTTGTTTAACAAAAAGGTTAAGTATGGAAAAAATGTTTTAATAGGTAAAAATGTTAAAATTGGAAAAAATTGTACGATAGGTCATAATTCAATTATAGAAAAAAATGTTATAATCGGAAATAACTGTTCTATTGGTTCAAATGTTATAATCCGAAATAGTATCCTTTATAATGATATTCATGTTTTAGATGGTTGTGTTATTGGAAAAAAAGGATTTGGTTTTTTTCCAAATAAAGATAAAAATATTAGGTATCCTCATATAGGAATTGTTATAATTAAAGATTTTGCCGAGATAGGTTGTGGAAATACAATAGATAGAGGCTCAATGTCAAATACTGTAATTGGCAAAAATACATTCTTAGATAACCAAATTCACATTGCACATAATAATCAAATCGGTGACAATTGTATAATTGCTGGACAAGTTGGATTTGCCGGTAGCTCTACCATAGGAAATAATGTCATGATTGGTGGTCAAGCAGGAATTTCTGGTCATTTAAAGATTGGTAATAATATTCAAATTGGAGGTGGGAGTGGAGTGATTAAAAATTTACCTGATGGATCAAAAGTTATGGGTTACCCAGCAAAAGATTTAAGAAACTTTATTAAAGACAATAAATAAATGATACATAAAACGGCAATTATAAATCCAAAAGCTAAAATTTCACCAAATGTACAAATAGGTGCTTATTCAATAATTGGACCCAACGTTGAAATTAAAGATGGTGTAATAATTCATTCACATGTGAACATTACAGGTCATACATTAATTGGTGAAAATAATATATTTTATCCAATGTGTTCAATAGGTAGTGACCCTCAAGATTTAAAATATAATAGTGAAATAACAAAATTAATAATCGGAGACTCCAACACTATAAGAGAACATGTGACTATTAACACTGGCACAATTCAAGGCGGTGGGATAACAAAAGTAGGCAATAACAATTTAATTATGATTGGAGCACATATTGCACATGATTGTATTTTAGGAAATAACATCGTTATGGCAAACAATTCAGCGATTGCAGGCCATGCTATAATTGATGATTTTGTAATAATTGGTGCAAAATGTGGAGTACAACAATTTGTACGGATTGGTAAAATGGCTATGATTGGTGGAATGACTGGTGTTTCGAGAGATGTAATACCCTATGGTTTATCAACAGGAAATAGAAATTTATTAAATGGCATTAACATAGTTGGATTAAGAAGAAAAAAAGTTCAAAATAAAGATATAATTGGTCTTACAGATGCTTATAAAGAGATTTTTAAATCAGAAAATTTAAATGAAAATTTAAAGAAAATAAATGGTGAATTTAAAGATAACTCTTTAGTAAAAGAAGTATTAGAATTTATAAATAAAGATAAAAAAAGACCAATTTGTACTCCCTTTTTAAAATAAAATGATCGGATTATTTTTTGGCAGTACTGATTTTCCAAAAATTATATTAAAAAAAATCAAAAATAATAAAATAAAATATTTTATTATTGATTTATCAAAAGATAATTCTTTTAAAAAAGATCCGCACTCAACATCAATTGGCATTGGTCAATTTGGAAAAATTTTTCAGGTTTTAAAAGAAAATAATTGTAAAAAAGTTTTATTTGCGGGAAAAATTGATAAGCCAAAAATAACTAATTTAAAATTAGATATTAAAGGTATTTATTATATGCCAAGAATAATTAAAGCATCAAAATTAGGTGATGCAGCCATTTTAAAAGTAGTAATTAAGATTTTAACTGAAAAAAAAATTAATGTTGTCAAATCAAATTTTTATAATCCAGAATTAACACTATCAAAAGGTATCTTTACTAAAATTAAACCACAAAAAATAGATTTAATTAATATAAGAAAAGGTATCAAATCATTAAAAAATTTAAGTCCTCATAACCATGTGCAAGGTTTAATTGTAAGAAATAATCTTATTATTGCTAAAGAAACCTCAAAAGGAACAAAAAAAATGATCCAATCAATCAAAAAAAGCAAAAAGGCAAAAGCTATTTTAATTAAATTTCCTAAAAAGAAACAAGATACTCGTATAGATTTACCAACGGTCGGCCTTGATACGTTAAAAGATTGTAAAAAAGTAAATATTGGTGGGATAGTATTAAAAGCTAATCAAAATATTTTTTTAGATAAAGTGAAGTGCATAAATTTTGCTAATAAAAATAAAATATTTATCAAAACAATATGAAAAAAATATTTATATTAACAGGTGAACCATCTGGAGACAAATTAGCCTCAACAACTATATCTAAATTAAAAATAATAAACCCTGATATTGAATATTTATGTGTTGGGGGAAGCAATCTAGAGTCTTTAGGTATAAAATCAATTTTTGATCTTAAAGAAATTACATATATCGGTTTTACAAGTGTTTTATTAAATATTTTAAAAATAAAAGATAAAATTGATAAAACAGTAGAAGAAATTATTAAATTTAACCCAGATATTTTATTTAGCGTTGATAGCCCTGATTTTACATTAAGAGTCGCTGAACGAGTTAAGAAAATTAATAAAGATATCAAAACTGTTCATTATGTTGCACCACAAGTATGGATATGGAGAGAAGGAAGAGTTAAAAAATTTAAAAAATTTGTAGACCATATGCTACTGCTATTCAATTTTGAAAAAAGTTTTTTTGATAAAGAAAATATTACTAATACTTTTGTGGGTCATCCATTACTAGAACAAAATAATAAAGTTAAAACTGATTTTTCATCTTTAATCGATAAAGAAAAAAAAATTATCTCAATTTTTGCAGGAAGTCGTAATTCTGAAATCAATGTGCTTTTACCAATTTTGTCAGAATTTATCAAACTGATGAATGACAAATCAAATGATTATTCTTTTATTTTTCATAGTACCAATGAAAATAGAAATTTTATTAATGATTTTATTAACGATAATAAAATAAAAAATTCTCAAGTTATTTCAGATGAAAATATAAAATCCCAAGTTTTAAATAATTCTATATTTGCTGTTGTGAAATCAGGCACTATTTCTTTAGAAATTTGTAATGCAAATATTCCATCTATAATTATTTATAAAATTAATATGATAAATTATTTTTTAATGAAATTTTTAGCAAAAGTACGTTTTGCAAATATAATCAATATCATTAATGATAAAGAAATTATTCCAGAGCTTTTGCAAAATGAATGTAATCCAAAAGAAATATTTAATTCTGTAAATTATTTTTTAAATCATCCTGATTTAATTAAATCACAATTAGAGTCTATAAAAAAAACATTAAATGATATTAAATCAGATTCTTCATCTACTGAAAAAACTGCTAAAATTTTATCAGATTATTTATAAGTATTAGACCAACTTGTTTAATCTTTTTTCTACTTCAATTTTTCCTAAGGAAATAATTATATCATATATACCAGGGCCAAATTTAGAACCAGTTAATATAATTCTTAATGGTTGACCCACACCTTTAAAGTTTGTCTTATATGATTTAATCAAATCATTTATTATTGTTTCTAATGTTTCTTTAGTTAAATTCTCTAGAGCCGAAAATTTTTTAGAAAAATCTAATATAATTTTTTTTGCATTTTCATCAATGAGCTTAAAATCCTCTTGACTTAGCTCAACTTCATCAGAAATTATATATTTAGCATTATTATAGATATCTTCAAGTGTCTTAGCTTTATTCTTAAGGAATGATAAAGAAGATTTAAGTTTGCTCTCTTTATCTGTTTTAATTTTTTCTTTAAATAGCTCACAATATTGAAGCAATTGATTATACAGATCATTCTCTTCAATTGATTTAATGTAATGTTCGTTCATTGAAAGAATACGGCTCATGTCAAGTTTAGACGGAGATTTACCAATCCCTTTTAGATCAAAGTATTTTATGCTTTCATCAATAGTAAATATTTCCTTATCTTTATAAGACCAACCAAGTCTTAAAAGATAATTTCTTAGAGCATCTGGCATTATCCCAATTTTTGAATAGTCATCTAACGTAGATGCGTTATCTCTTTTTGATAACTTTTTACCTTCAATTGTATGAATCAGAGGTATATGAGCAAACTGTGGTAAATCCCATTTCATAGCTGTATATATTTGCATTTGCTTAAAAGTATTTATCTTGTGATCATCTCCTCTAATAATGTGTGTCATTTTCATTTGATGATCATCAACTGTTGCAGATAAATTATATGTTGGTGTTCCATCATTTCTTAAAATTATAAAATCTTCAATTGTGTTATTTTCAATTTCCACGTCTCCTTGGACTAAATCTTTTAGTATAGTTGTGCCATCAATTTTACTTTTAAATCTAATTACAGGCTTTATATCTTTTGGCACCTCTGCTTGAGAAAGATCTCTCCACTTTCTATTATAAATGTATGGAAGTTTTTTTTGTCTAGCTCTTTTTTTTTGTTCTTCAATTTCTTCCGTTGTACAATAACATTTATATGCATTTCCATTTTTAAGTAACTCATCTACAATTTTTACATGATCATTAATCTTTGTAGATTGAATATACTCTTCACCATCGTGCTCGACACCTATCCATTTTAAAGATTTAATAATTTGTATTTTATGTTCATCTTTAGATCTTTCTTTATCTGTATCCTCTATTCTTAAATGAAATGTTCCTTTTTGATTTTTTGAAAATAACCAATTAAATAATGCAGTTCTGACACCACCAATATGTAGAGCTCCAGTGGGTGAGGGAGCAAATCTTGTTGCTACTTTAGACATTGAGAATGTTTAGACTATTTTTCTAGAAGTTTCTATATAAAGATACTAAAACACCTTGGACTTTAACTCTATCTGGTCCAAAAATCTTAGTCTCATAGTTTCTATTTGCACTTTCTAGTGCAACTGTTTTACCTTTTCTTCTAATTCTTTTTAACATAGCTTCATGTTCATCTATTAATGCGACTACAATTTTTCCATTATCAGCTGTATCAGATCTCTTGATTATTACAGTATCACCTTCATTAATTCCAGCTTCGATCATAGAGTCACCTTGCACTTTTAAACCAAAATATTGACCATTTTTTTCAAGGTTAGCTGGAAGTGGTATTCTTGATACTTCATTTTGAATTGCTTCAACAGGTGTTCCTGCTGCGATTTTACCCAATACAGGAATCTCTATTTCATCAGAATTAATTTTTTGCTCATCTAAACCACCTTTTATTACACTCGGTGAAAAATTATTATAGATATCATTTGCAGAAGCAGTTTCTGGAAGCTTAATTACCTCTAAAGCTCTTGCTTTATGAGCTAATCTTTTAATAAAACCCCTCTCTTCTAGGGCACTAATTAATCTATGAATACCAGATTTAGATTTTAGATTGAGAGACTCTTTCATTTCTTCATATGAAGGTGAAATACCAGAAGCTCTCAACTTCTTGTTGATAAATAAAAGCAGGTTTTTTTGTTTTTTAGTTAGCATAAGAACAAATATCGTACAAAATATGTTCTACAAAAGTTCTCCTAAAAAAACAACAGTTAAAAATTGTTTAAAACAAAGGGTAATTTGACTAAAGAACTGAAAAAATTGAATTATTATCTAAATTTTTTAAGAGTGATTCACCAATTAAAAAAGTTTTAATATTAGTTTTATCTTTTAATGTAAGAAGTTCTTTTTTTGTTTTAATTCCACTCTCAGAAATTAAAGGACCACTATGATTAATTAAAATATCGTGGATATCATAAGTTGTATTTATATCTGTCTTAAGTGTTTTAAGATTTCTATTATTAATTCCTATTAATGCTTCTTTAAAGTTAAGGGCTTTTTTTGCTTCTTCAACAGTATGTACTTCAACTATCACAGACATGTTAAGTTTTAATGCCTCCTCGTATAAATCATTTGCTAACTTATCAGAAACACCAGCAATTATTATTAATATAGCATCTGCACCATAACTTTTAGCAAGATGAACTTGAAATTTATCTATAAAAAAATCTTTACAAAGAATGGGTAGGTTTATTTTTTCTTTAATTTTGCTTACATGAATAAGATTACCTAAAAAAAAATCTTCTTCTGTAAGTATGGATAAACAAGTTACTTTATTATGATCATAAATCTTAGCTATTTCTATAGGGTCATAATTTTCTATTATTATACCGGCAGAAGGACTAGCTTTTTTAATTTCAGCTATTAAAGAAATTTTATTACTATCGATATTCTTTTGTATTTTGTCTTTAAAATTGATGAATGATTTGTTTTCATTAATTTTTTCATTTAAAGATTTTAGTGAAATTGATTTTTTTAATAAATCAATACGTTCAATTTTTTTTTTAATTATTTTCTCTAGAATGTTTTCAGACATTTTGTATCTTTTTTAAATTTTCGAAGGTTTGACCTGACAGTATATGTGATCTTGCAGACTCATAAGCATCTTTAAATTTTGAATTTTGTTCTGCGACAATAAGGCCTGCTGCTGCATTTAAGCAAACAGCTTTTGAAAAATCATTGTCCTCACCTTTAAATATTTTTATTATTTCATTTGCATTAAATTCAGCGTTATCACCAATCAAATCATCAAATTTATTTGCACCAATGTTTAATTCTTTGGGATCTATTATTATTTCTGAAGTTTCACCGTCTTTTAATTGAATAACATTTGTTTTTGCATAAGGTGATATTTCATCTAACCCATCTTCACTATTAACAATCCAAGCATATTTTATACCTAAATTTCTAAGAGCATCTGCAAAAATTCTTAATAAACTATTATCAAAAACACCAACAACTTGTCTATCGACCATGGCAGGGCTACTTAGAGGACCAATCATATTGAATATTGTTCTCTTACCTATTTTTTTTCTAGTTGGTCCAACAAACCTCATAGCACTGTGATAATTTGGTGCAAACATAAAACCAAAATTATTTTTATTAATTTGTTCCTCAATATCTTTAGGCTCTAAATCGATTTTTATATTTAAAGCCTCTAAAACATCTCCTGATCCACATTTAGATGAAACAGCTTTATTGCCATGTTTTGCTACTTTAATTCCCATGCTTGATAATAATAAGGCTGAAGCTGTTGAAATATTTAATGTATTCATACCATCTCCACCTGTCCCACATGTATCGATACAATTCTTAACATTAACTCTTTTAGACTTATTTCTTAGTACATAAACACCTCCAGCAACTTCATCAGAAACTTCACCTTTTGCAGACAATAAAGTTAAAAAATCAAATATTTCACTATCTGAAGCTTTGCCGTTCATTAGTATTTCAAATGCCACTTTACTCTCATCAAAAGATAGATTTTCTTTATTTCTTAGTTTCTTTAGATATCTTTTCATTAAATTTTGTAATTTATAAAATTTTTTAATATTTTTATGCCTATAGTGGTTTTTATACTTTCGGGGTGAAATTGAACACCATGAATATTATATTTTTTATGTTTTACACCCATAATAATTCCGTCTTTTGTTTCAGCGGTAATTTCAAGTTCGTTTGAAAGTGTTTTTTTATCAATAATTAGGCTGTGGTATCTTACAGCCTCAAATTTAGAGGGAAGATTTTTTAATATACCAATTTTTTTTGATTTTATTATACTTGTTTTTCCATGCATTAATTTTTTAGCTTGAATAATCTTTGAACCAAATACTTGTCCAATAACTTGGTGACCTAGACAAACACCTAATATTGGAATTTTTGTATATAAAGATTTTACTATCTTTATACAATTACCTGATTGATTTGGATTGCCAGGACCTGGAGAAATAACCACTCTATTATATTTATTTTTTATTATCTCAATGTCAGTAATTTTATCATTTCTAATTACATCAACATTAACCCCTAATGAAGATATGTAGTGATATAAATTAAATGTAAAACTATCGTAGTTATCTATTAATATAATTTTCATTATTTTAGAGCATTCATTAGTGCTTTTGCTTTATTAACAGTTTCTTCATACTCTTTAATTGGCTTACTATCAGCTACAATGCCTGCACCTGCTTGAACATAAAATTTTTTATTTTTGGCAACTGCAGTTCTTAATGCAATACAGGTATCAAATTCACCATTAGCTGAAAAATAACCAATTCCTCCAGCATAGACTTTTCTCCTTGTTGTCTCTAGTTCATCAATAATTTCCATAGCACGAATTTTAGGTGCACCAGAAACTGTTCCAGCCGGAAAACCTGCAAGCAAGGATTTAAATTTAGAAATTTTTTTATTATAAACACCTATTACATTAGAAACTATATGCATTACATGAGAGTATTTTTCTATCATAAAACTTTCAGTAACTTTAATGGTGCCTATTTCAGAAACTTTACCTGCATCATTTCTACCCAAATCAAGCAGCATTAGATGTTCTGAAAGTTCTTTTTTATCCTTTAGTAAATCTTTTGCAAAAAAATCATCTTCTTTAGAATTTTTACCTCTAGGTCTAGTTCCTGCTATTGGTCTAACAGTAATCTTGTTATCTCTTAATCTAACTAGAATTTCAGGACTAGCCCCAATTATTTGAAAATCTTGGAAATTAAAAAAATACATAAATGGAGAGGGGTTCGTAACCCTTAGTTTTTTATAAATTTCTAATGGTTTTTTTGAAAGTTTTGCTTCAAATCTTTGACTTAAAACTACTTGAAAGATATCTCCAATTTTAATGTATTCTTTAGCCTTACTAACCATTTTTAAAAATTTATTTTTAGAAGTATTGGATTTAACTTTAATATTTGCTTTGTCATTTTTATAAAAAATATTTTTTTCTAATGAGGCCTGAATTAATAAATCATTTATTTCATTCTCAATTTCTAAATACTTAGTTTTATAATTTGAAATTTTCTCATCATTAAAAATATTAATAATATAAAAAATTTTCTTTTTTAAATTATCATGGATAACTAATGTTCTTGGTCTTAACAATCTTACGTCGGGTAAATTTAAATCGTCCTTACACTTGTTAGGTATTTTTTCTATATACCTAATAGAGTCATATGAAAAATAACCAGATATTAATGAGCAAATAGGTGGAAGACTTGATGGTGTCTTAAACTTGAAATTTTCTATAATTGTTTCAATAATTTTATCAGGCGTCCCTTTAATTTTTTTTTTTGATTTGTTTGTAATTAAATAAGAGCTTTTGTTATTGAACTCCCAAATCTTATCAGGATTTTTACCAAAAATAGTATATCTTCCTCTTATCTTCCCTTTTTCAACCGACTCAAAAATAAAACTATTTTTTTCATTTAAAAAATTATCAATTAAATTTAAGACCTCTTGGTCATTTTCTACTTTTTGAGTGGTGTATATGATTTGATTTTTGTTTCTTATGTGTTGAAACTTAAAATCTTTAAAGTTTCGATTTAAAATCATTTGAAGTAATTTTTTACTCTGTCTAGAGTTTTATCATTAATTACTACTTTATATTTTTGATTAAGAAGCAAATCATAGGATTTTAAAATACTATTTCTATTCTGTGCACTTGCTTGATTTGAAATTCCATTTAATTTATTTAAGTCTTTAGGAAGATCTTTTTGATTAAAATTTAATATTTTTGCAACAAAAATTTTCTTATTTTCATCACTCACCAAAACAAATGAATTAATTGGAAGCGAGTATAAAACATTAATTGAGTTAGCTTCAAACGTTGAGTAATCTTCGATTGAGTTTAATTTAATTTTCTTAATCCCATTTACACCAAGTTTATCAAAAGATAATTGAGTAAATTTTTTTTCGTTAATTTCTTCTAATATTCTCTTATTAAACTCATATTTTTCTTTTTGAAATAATAGATTTTTGATTTGTGTTTTAAATTTTAAATTATCTATATTAGGTAATTTATTTTTAATTACATCTATTTGATAAAAAATAAAAGACTCGTTGTAATCTAGTATTTGAATTTTATTTTCTCTAGAATTATAAATTTTATTTTCAATTGTTTCTTTATTTTCGAGATTAATATAATCTTTTTTTAGTGTAGGTTTGATATTTAGATCTTTAACAATTGTATTGAAGTCTATATTTTTGGATATTAAATTATCAATTTCATCAATTTTATCAAAAAAAGCTTGATTGAATTCTTCTAAGCCCAATAAGTTTTGTGGTGTAATTTTTACAAACGAAAAGTCAATATGATCTTGTTTGAGTTTATCAGAATTTTCTTCAATGAAATTTAGAACCTCAATATCTGTGAATTGATTTTTTTTCTTATAAAATTTTTCTAAACCAACATAAGAGATGTCGATTTGCTTATTTTTTTCTTTAAAAAATTTGTTTACTAAAAAATTAGGTGATTTTGCACCACTACTTATATATGTGAATAATTGTTTTTGTAGAGCATTTTCTTTTAGTTTTAATTCATAAATTGGTGCATTCATGTTATTTGTTAATAAGAATTTTTCATAAATTGTTCTTCTAAATTTACCATTTTCATCATGAAAATTTTTATTTTTTTTAATTTTTTCAATCAAAACATTCTCTGACATCTTTAAATTCAAATTTTTTATTTCTAAACTAAGTAAAGTTGTAGAAATTAAAGTCGTTAAAAGTTCCTCAATTATATTGTTATCAATATTTTTTTTCACAACCTGTTCACTCAATCCTGATTGATTTAAATAATTCATAAAATCCTGAGTCGAAATATTTGTATTATTTATTTTAGCTATGTTGTTTTGATTTCCAATATTGAATCCACCACCAAAACCTCCAAAACCAAAAGCGATGATAATTACTAAGATAAGTAATAATCCTGCAAATTTCTTTTTTGTAAAATTTTTAATCATTATGTTAATTATATATTGATCTGTAAAATACAAAGATATAGGTTAAATTTTTCATTATGACAAATAAATATATGTATTTATAGCAAATTGGAAAATGTACGGAAACTTATCTTCGTTAAATTCATTAGATAAAGTTATCAAATTTTCTAAATCTAAAGAAATAAATAAAGGTAGATTGATTTATTGTCCACCTTACACTTTAATTAGTTCTTTTTCTAAAAAATTCCAAAATTGCCAAATTGGTATTGGAGCTCAGAATTGTCATGAAAATGATGATTATGGCCCTCATACAGGATTTATTAATCCTCGCATGTTAAAAAACATTGGTGCTCAGTTTGTAATCATTGGACATTCTGAAAATAGAAAAAAAGGGGAAAATGATAGTTTGATTAATTTAAAAATCAAAAGTTCACTTAAAGCAAAATTAAAAGTTATTTTTTGTATTGGTGAGACTCTGATTGAAAAAAAGAGGAAGAAAACAAGATTAATTTTATCTAGACAAATCAAAAACGGATTAAAAAATATAAAAAACAATTCAAATATTTTTATTGCTTATGAGCCTGTTTGGGCTATTGGCACTGGTATTATTCCAAAATCAAACGATCTTTTGAAGACAGTAGAATTTATTAAAAATAAATTTAAGAAAAAAAAACCAAGAGTTTTATATGGAGGATCAGTTAGTTCAGAAAATATTAAAAACTTAAAAAAAATTAATAATATAGATGGTTATTTAATAGGTGGAGCCTCTCAAAATTCAAAAAAATTTATTGATATAGTTAAAAAAACGTATAGTTAATCCCAATGGAAAATTTTTTATTAGTAATCAATTTGATAATAGCTGTAATACTTGTTCTTTTAATACTGGTCCAAAAATCTGAGGGCGGTGCATTAGGAATAGGTGTTTCACAAGATAATTTTATGTTTTCTAGAACTGCCGGAAACTTTATGACAAAAGCTACTGCGATAGTAGCAACATTATTTATAATTTGTAGTCTTGCACTTACGATAATTTCAAGAGGAGAGTTAACCCCAAGCTCTTCAGTTTTGGATAAAACTGAGGAAAAAATAGACGATACACCATCAATTCCAGAAAATAACAATTAAAACTTTTCATTTCATAGATTAATCGATATAAGATAATTCCATGGCGCGATATATATTTGTCACAGGCGGCGTGGTTTCATCTTTAGGCAAAGGTCTCTCTTCAGCTTCTTTAGCATATCTACTTCAATCAAGAGGTTATAGGGTAAGATTAAGGAAATTAGATCCTTATTTAAATATTGATCCTGGAACAATGAGTCCTTTTCAACATGGAGAAGTTTTTGTAACTGATGATGGAGCAGAAACTGATTTAGATTTAGGTCACTATGAAAGATTTTCAGGCATATCAGCAAAAAAATCTGACAATATTACTACAGGAAAAATTTATAGTGATGTATTAAAAAAAGAACGCCAAGGTGGCTACTTAGGGAAAACAGTTCAGGTTATTCCACATATAACAGATCGTATAAAAGATTTTATAAAAAATGACACATCTAAAGAGGATTTTATTATTTGTGAAATTGGAGGAATTGTAGGTGATATTGAAAGCCTTCCTTTTGTTGAAGCAATAAGGCAATTTGCAAATGATGTTAATAAAAGAAATGCTCTATTTATTCATTTAACTTTAGTTCCATACCTTAGAGCTTCAGATGAAATTAAAACAAAACCCACTCAACACTCAGTAAAAGAATTAAGAAGCCTTGGTATACAGCCAGATATTATTATTTGTAGGTCTGAAAGACCTATACCGTTAGATCACAGAAAGAAAATTTCTTTGTTTTGTAATGTTGATATTAAAAATGTAATTCAAACAGTTGATGTTAAAACTATTTACGAAGCTCCAATTAGTTTCAATAGAGAGAATTTAGATAAACAGGTGCTTGAATATTTTAAGATTAAAACAAGGAAAAAAGTAAATTTAAATCCTTGGAAAAAAATTACAAAAACTGTTCTTCATACAAAAAAATCTATTAATATTGCAATCATTGGTAAATATGTTGATCTTAAAGATGCTTACAAATCATTAGATGAGGCTTTAACTCATGGCGGAATTGATAATAATTTAAAAATTAATTTAATGAGAATAGACTCTGAAACCTTAAAAGTTTCTGAAATAAAAAAAAAATTAAAAGATGTTTCGGGAATTTTAATACCAGGAGGTTTTGGTAAAAGAGGAACTGAAGGTAAAATTGAAGCAATTAAATATGCAAGAGAGAAAAAAATTCCTTTTTTTGGAATTTGTTTTGGTATGCAGATGGCAATTATAGAATTCGCTAGAAATAAATTAAATATAAAAAATGCAAATTCAAGCGAATTTGGAACGGGTGGTGTTCCAATTATCGGCTTAATTAACGAATGGAATAGATATGGTAAATTAATTAAAGGAACTGATAAAGATCTAGGCGGCACTATGAGACTTGGTCTATATGACGCAAAATTAAAAGAAAATTCATTAGTTAAAAAGATTTATAAATCAAAATTAATCAAAGAAAGACATAGACACAGGTATGAAGTTAACATTAGTTATAAAGAAAAATTTGAAAAAAATGGCTTAATCTTCTCAGGATTATCCCCAGATAACAAATTACCAGAGATTATTGAGTTAAAAAATCACCCTTGGTTTGTTGCTGTTCAATTTCACCCTGAATTTAAATCTAGACCTTTAGCACCACATCCATTATTCTCTTCATTTATCAAGGCAGCAAAAAATCATAAATGAAAAATATAAAAGTTAATTGTGGAAATATAGAAATTTCGAATAGCAATAAGATTTGTATTATAGCCGGCCCATGTCAGCTTGAAACTGAACAACATGCTATGGATATGGCTGGTAAGATTAAAGAGATTACCTCTAAGTTTAATATGGATTTTATTTACAAAACATCTTTTGATAAAGCTAATAGAACCAGCTTAAAAGGACAAAGAGGAGCAGGTCTTGAACAATCGTTACCTATTTTTGATAAGGTTAAAAAAGAATTAGATGTTCCAATATTAACTGACATACACAATGCTGAACAATGTTCTATTGTAGCTTCTCATGCAGATGTATTACAAATTCCAGCATTTTTATGCAGGCAAACAGATTTATTAATTGCTGCTGCAAAAACAGGAAAAATTATTAATGTTAAAAAAGGTCAATTTCTTGCACCGTGGGATATGGTTAATGTTACCAAAAAAATCGCAGACTCTGGTAACAATAATATTTTAGTTACAGAAAGAGGTGCCAGTTTTGGTTATAACACTTTAGTTTCTGATATGAGATCATTACCTATAATGGCAAAAAATGGTTATCCAGTTATTTTTGATGCCACACATTCTGTACAACAACCTGGAGGGTTAGGTGAGACCAGTGGTGGCCAAAGAGAATTTGTAGAATACTTAGCTAGAGCTGCAGTTGCAGTTGGTGTAGCGGGTGTTTTTATTGAGACACATCAAGATCCAGACAATGCTCCATCTGATGGGCCTAATATGGTTCCTTTGGATAAATTAGAAAAATTACTATCTCAATTATTTGAAATAGATAATATAATTAAAAAATAAATGAGTAAAATTTTAAAGATTAAAGCTCGTCAAGTTTTTGATAGCAGAGGAAACCCAACAATTGAAGCTGAAGTTTATTCAAAAAATTTAAGCGCATCTGCTATTTCTCCATCAGGAGCATCAACAGGTACATATGAAGCATTTGAAAAACGAGACAGTACAAATAAAAAATATTTAGGCAAAAGTGTTTTTAATGCAGTTTATTTAGTTAATTCAAAAATTTCAAAAAAATTAAAAGGCAAAAGTGTACACGATCAAACACGTATAGATACAATTTTAATTAATTTAGATGGAACTAGGCAAAAAACAAACTTAGGAGCCAACGCAATTTTAGCTGTATCGATGGCTACAAAAAAACTTTCCGCAAAGATTAAAAGACTTCCTTTATATAAAACTTTTTTAGTAAAAAATAATTACAAATTACCTTATCCATTAATGAATATAATTAATGGAGGTGCTCATGCTAATAATGGTTTAAGAATTCAAGAATTTATGATTAGACCTGATAGAGCAAAGAATTTTTCAGAGGCTATGAGAATATGCTTTATTGTAATTAATAATTTAAAAAATTTAATTATCAAGAAAGGTTTATCAACATCAGTAGGAGATGAAGGTGGTTTTGCTCCTATGATTAGCAACAATGAAAAAGCTTTAGATTTAGTTGTAGCTGCTATTAAAAAGTCAGGTTTTAAGAATGGCAAAGATGTTTCAATTTGTTTGGATGTCGCTGCAAATGAATTGATAAAAAAAAACAAATACTCTATTCATTCAAAAAAATTTATTTCAGTAGATCAATCAATTAAAGAATACAAAAAAATAATAAGTAAATACAAAATTAAATCTATTGAAGATCCATTTGGAGAAAATGATTGGATGTCATGGAGTAAACTGATTAAGAATACAAAAAATGTTCAAATAGTTGGTGATGACCTTTATGTTACCAATTTAGAAAGGCTTAAAAAAGGTTTTTTAAATAATTCGTCAAATTCAATATTAATCAAACTCAATCAAATTGGCACAGTTTCTGAAACTCTAGAAGTTATTAAATTTGCACAAATTATTGGCTATAAAACAATAATTTCTCATAGATCAGGTGATAGCGAGGATACTTTTATAGCAGACCTAGCTGTAGGAACTAATTCAAATCAAATAAAAACAGGATCATTAGCTAGATCTGAACGTGTTGCCAAATATAATCAATTATTACGTATAGAAGAAGAGCTTGGAAAAAAGGCCATAATGAATAAAATTCATTAATGTTAGGAAAATTAAAAAAAAATTATTTTTTACTTATCTCAACTTTTTTAATACTTTATTTTTTCTTTAATCTTTTAGATGGTGAAAGAGGACTTTTTTCTTACTTCAAAAAAAAAGAAATCTTAATAACTTTACAAAATAAAGAAAAAAAACTAACCAATCAGATTAAAAACCTTGAATTTAAAAATTCTTTGTTAAGTGATAAATTAGACTTAGATTATATTGAGATATTAATTAGAGAAAAGTTTTTGTTTGGCAAAGAAGGTGAGACACTTTATATATTAAAAAAAAATGACAATTAGACATCCAGAAAAAATTAACAAACCTATAAATCCAATTAAAAAGAAACCTCATTGGATCAGATCTAAACTTGTTAATAGTAAAGAGTTTTTTTTAACCAAAACAATTGTTAATAAAAATAATTTAGTGACCGTTTGTCAGGAAGCTAACTGCCCAAACATTACTGAGTGTTGGAGCAAAAGACATGCGACATTCATGATAATGGGAGACACATGTACAAGAGCCTGTGCTTTCTGTGACGTCAAAACTGGTAAACCAGGAAATCTTGATCTCTTAGAACCTATCAAAATTTCAGAAGCTGTATTTAGATTAAATCTTAAACATGTTGTAATTACGTCTGTCGATAGAGATGATTTAGAGGACGGAGGATCTAATCATTTTTACGAAGTTATAGTCCAAACTAGAAAAAAAAATCCAAATACATCTATTGAAGTTTTAACTCCAGATTTTCTTAGAAAAGGTGATGCTTATAAAAAAGTATTAGATGCAAACCCAGATGTTTTTAATCATAACATTGAAACTGTTCCAAGACTTTATCTGAAAGTAAGACCAGGCTCTAGGTATTTTTCATCTTTAGAACTTTTAAAAAATGCTAAATTAGTTAATAAAAATGTTTTTACTAAATCAGGTTTAATGGTTGGTTTAGGAGAAAATAAAGAAGAAATCATTCAAGTAATGGATGATCTAAAAGCAGCAAATGTAGATTTTTTAACTATTGGACAATATTTACAACCTTCTGTAAGACATCATCCTTTAGATCGTTATTACAATCCAGAGGAATTTAAAGAATTAGAAACTATTGCAAAATCGAAAGGGTTTTTATTAGTCTCTTCAACACCTTTAACAAGATCCTCATACCACGCAGATGAAGATTTCGCACAATTAAAAAAAAATAGATTAAGAAGCTAATGCCTAAAGCCTCAGTTAAGAGATTAATTGAATGTAAAAAAAATCAATTGATCGATCTAGTTTTGGATATCGAAAAATATCCGGAGTTTGTTCCATTTTGTTTGGATGCAAAAGTCTATGAGAAAAAAGAAAAAGATGATCTTACATTGATTATTGCAGATCTTACAATAGGAAAAGGTCCATTTAAAGATACTTACAAAAGTGATGTTAAATTTCATAAAAGAGACAATTTAATAAAAGTCACTAATATTAAAGGACCACTAAACCACCTTGAAAATACATGGCACTTTAATGATCATGATAATGGAACTGAAATTTCTTTTGATATAGATTTTGAAATTGAAAATAAATTTTTAAATATTGTAATGGCTAAATCTTTCCAATTTGGCTTAGATAAAATAGCTGATGCTTTTCAAAAAAGAGCATTTGACTTATATAATTAATTAAATCATTCGTAAAATATCTTTTAGAGCTTCTTTTGTACTTAAAACTTGAATTGTATTACGTTTTTTAGATTTAAATTTTTTTTCCTTAATATCAATTTTAATGCCTTTTTTAATTCCAATATAAACTAAACCAACTGGCTTAGATTTGCTTCCACCATTAGGTCCAGCAATACCTGTTATTGATACAGATATATTAGCTTTACTAATTTTATTTAAGTTTTTGACCATAGATAAACAACACTCTTTACTTACAGCGCCATGTTTAATTAATATCTTTTTAGGCACTTTAAGAATACTCATTTTTGCTTTATTTGAATATGTAATAAAACTTAAATCAAATACTTTAGATGACCCACTTATAGAAGTTATTGTGCTAGATAGCATTCCACCAGTACACGACTCAGCAAATGAAATTTTAAGTTTTTTTTTTATTAATTTCTTAACAACTTTGTTAGCTAGATTTATCATCATAAAATATAATTTTTAATGATCATAAAACATACAAGAGTTAATACTACATAAAATCCTGCACAGATATCGTCCATAATTACACCAAAGCTATTTTTAAAGTTTTTATCAAAAAAACTTACTGGGAATGGTTTCATGATATCAAAATATCTAAAAAGAATAAAAAATAGAGTATAGTAAATAATTGCCTCACTAGAGTCTGTTGTAGAGTTATGAGATACTTCATAAAGATATATGGGAATTGATTGACCTAAAAATTCATCAATAATGATTTCACTTGGATCTTTATTTTCATTATTTTCTATATAGTTTGAGACAGCATAAAATGAGTAAAAAAATATTATTATTAATATTATTAAAATTATATTTGGTGAAATTTTTAATGTATGAAATAGATAATAAAGAATAATTGTAGTTGCTAAAGATCCAAAGGTTCCAGGTATAAATTTAATTTTACCTAAACCAATCATCGTAACAAATAGTGAATTGAAGGTTTTAATCATTTAATTACTGAGGCTATCACCTCACATGCTATAGCCTTTTCTTTGCCAATTATACCTAATTTTTCAGTTGTCTTTCCTTTAATACTAATTTGAGAAGGTAAAATTTCACATATTTTAGCAATACAGTTTGTAATTTTTTTTTTATATTTTTGAATTTTAGGTTTTTGAGAAATAATATTAATATCAAGGTTGTTAATTAGAAAACTATTATTTTTAGTTTGTTTTATTATTTTGGCTAATAAAATTGTTGATCTAATATTTTTAAATTTTTTATTATTATCAGAAAATTTTTCTCCGATATCTCCCATAGAACAAGCACCTAGAATTGCATCGATAACTGCATGTAAAACTGGATCACCATCAGAATGTCCTAATGTACCAAGAGTTGAAGGGATCTTAATTCCACCTAAATAAAGTTTTTTATTTGGCACTAATCTATGAACATCAAAACCTATTCCATACTTTATAAATGTATTAACTTGAATATCTGAATTGATTGTAATTTTATTGTTATTAATTTCCCCTTTGATAATTTTTATTTTTTTTCCAGCTCTTACAAATAAATTTGCGTCATCGGTAACCTCAACACTTCTGTTGTTTTGAAGTGAGTATAGCTCTTTATAATTAAATGCTTGAGGTGTTTGAATAAGATAAATATCTTTTCTCTTTAAATTTTTAACTATATTAGATGTTTTTTGTTTAATTGAGTCTGATGATTGAATTGCAGGGATCACACAATTATTTAACTTAAGCTCTTTACTTAATTTTTCTAAAAGTTTTATAGAAAAATTAGGTCTTGCAGCATCATGAATTAATACATTTTTGATATTATTTTTTTCAATATTTTTTAAAGCTTTGTAGGCTGATTCAGCTCTAGTATTCCCACCAGTTATGATTTTAACATCTTTAATTTTAAGTTTTTTAATGAGTGCCTTATGTTTTTTATTAATAACTAATACAATTTTACTAAATTTTCCGTATTTTTTAGCTTTATCAACCGAGTGTAATAACAAAGGTTTCCCCTTATACACACAGTAGGTCTTAGGTGTTTTTGAATTAAATCTTTTACTTTCTCCAGCAGCAAGTATTATAAAGCAACTATTCATGATAAAAATATATATTTCTCTATTTATCTCATAATGATTGAATTTATCAAAAAAAATATTTTTTTAATTAGTATTTTTTTTGTTACATTGTTACTGGGATTCATTACATTTTTAACTTTTATTGACAAAAGTTTTATAAAGTTAAGTGATCAAAACCTTCAGGTCCTTCTATTAGGTAACGTAACATTATTACTTCTTCTTTTTTTCATGATATTTAAAGAAGTTAAAAATTCATTAAAAATTGATATCGATATAAGCGGTGCTAGAGCAAATAGAAAATATATAACTTTTTTTGCTTTATTTACCCTGATACCATCAATTTTAATTTCTCTTTTTTCTCTATTTTTACTGTCATATGCTCTTGATAAATATTTAGATAAAAAAATTACAACAGCTGTCAATAATTCATATGAAGTAGCAAAAAGTTACACAGAAGAAGTTAGAACAAAAACACAATCTGAAATAATTTTAATGGCTTATGATCTAAATAAAAGTGCGAACTTTTTGAACAGAAATATTAATCAATTTAAAAGTTTTCTTAATACTCAAAAAATAATTCGAGATATGGATGAAGTTCATATTATTGATATTAAAGGAAACCTTTTTTTAAGTACTTTAGAAGATATAACTTTTTATCAACCTCCTTTGGTAGATGCTCTTGAAATGGTGTCTAATGATAAAAGACCGCTTAAAATTATTAATGCGTATGAAAATAGATCTGCATCAATTATGAAACTTGAAAATTTTGAGAATAAATATTTGTATATAGTAAAGTATTTAGATAAAAAAATTTCACAATATTTAATAGAGTCCCAAGAAGCTCTTAATTTTTATTATACAGTTTTGAATAAACAAACAGGCATAAAGATTTCTTTTGTATTTATCTATCTTGTCATTGTTTCATTATTATTATTCCTATCAATTTCAATTGCTATAAGGTTTTCTTCAAGATTTTTTCGATCTATCAATAATTTAATCATAGCATCTACAAATATTGGAATGGGTAATTTAAATACTAAAGTGCCAGAAATTAAATCAGACAAAGATATGGAAATTTTAAATAAAAATTTCAATCTAATGACTGAAAAATTAAAAACACAACAAGAAAAATTGATTATAAGTGAAAGACATGAGGCCTGGGAAAATCTTGCAAGAAAACTAGCTCATGAAATTAAAAATCCACTCACACCGATACAATTAACTATAGATAAATTAAAAAACAAATATTTACAGGAAATAAATATTCATGAAAAAGCACAATTTGATAAAAGTTTAAAAATTATCGGTAAACAAATCAAACAAATTGAAAATCTAGTTAATGAATTTTCTGACTTTGCTAGAATGCCGAAACCTATTTTAAAAGATAATAATTTAGTATTAATAATTAAAGAAAATATCAATTTAATAAACGAATTAGATACAAATATTTTAATAAATTTTAACTACGATAATGATAAAATAATGTTAAACTCAGATAATGAACAATTAAGTAGAGTATTTTTTAATTTGATCAAAAATTCTATTGAAAGTATTCAAGAAAAAAATAAAAAAGATGTTAATTTAAAAGGAAAAATAGATATCACATTGAGTGATAAGGCATCAAATATCGATTTTATTATTACTGATAATGGTTTAGGGTTCAAGAAATTTGCTGAAAATATTAAAAATATTCTTAACCCGTATTTTACAACTAAAGAAAAAGGTACCGGCTTAGGTTTATCCATTGTTAACAAGATTATAAATGACCATAATGGATCAATAAATTTTAAATCAACTGAAAATGGAGCAAAAGTACAAATAGACTTTATAAAACAATGAGTACAGAAATATTAATTATTGATGATAATGCTGATATAAGGAATATTATTAATGATTTGATTATTGAAGTAGGTTACAAAACAAGATTGGCAGCTAATTATAATCAGGCATTAAATGAAATTGATAAAAAACTTCCAGACGTAGCAATAATTGATATAAAATTAGATAAAGGCGATAATGACGGCTTAGAATTGTTATCCCATATTAAAAAAAAAGATAAAAATATTCCAGTTATCACTATTACAGGACACGCTAATGTTGAAATGGCAATTAAAGCTCTTAAAGCAGGTGCTTTTGAATTTATTGAAAAACCATTTAATCAAGAAAGATTATTAAACTTTGTTAAGCGTGCTGTGGAAAACATAAATCTAAAAAATAAGAATAAAGAATTTGAAAATAAACTTTTTTATTCGTACGAATTAGTAGGAGATAGTGAAAACATAAAAGATATTAAAGATCAAATTAACAAAATTTCAATTTCAGAAAGCAGAATTTTTATTAATGGTCCAACTGGATCTGGTAAAGAATTAATTGCAAGGAAAATACATAAACAATCAAAAAGACAAAAAGGTCCCTTTATAATTTTAAACGGTGCATTATTGGATATAGAAAAATACGAATTAGAATTATTTGGTGAAGAAAAAGATAATGGTTCTATTTCCTACGGAGCCTTGGAAAAAGCTACAAGTGGAATTCTTTTGATTGATGAAATTTCTGAAATTCCGCTTGAAACTCAATCTAAAATTTTGCGTGTTTTAATTGATCAAAAATTTAAAAGAATTAATGGTAACCATGATATCAAAGTTGATGTCAGGATTATTTGTTCATCTAGTAAAGATATTAAGAATGAAATAGAAATTGGGAATTTCAGAGAAGATCTTTATCATAGATTAAATGTTTTTGAGATAAATATAGAACCACTTACAAAAAGAGTATCTGATATTCCATTATTAATTGAATATTTTTCTAAAAAAATTTCATCAATTTATAATTTGAAACAATTAAACATTAATATTAACGATAATTATTTACTAAACTATGAATGGCCAGGTAATGTAAGAGAATTAAGAAATTTAATTGAAAGAATAGCAATTCTTTCTCCAGATAATTCAGATAAAATTTCAAATATAATTAAAGAGTCGTTAAAAACACCAGATATTAAGGACGAGCCTTTAAAAAACTCTTTATCTGTGCCCTTAAAAGAGGCTAGAGAAAATTTCGAAAAGGAGTATTTAACTACACAATTAAAAAAATTTAATGGCAATATATCTAAAACTGCTGATTTTATTGGCATGGAAAGATCAGCCTTGCATAGAAAACTTAAAGGTTTAGGGATAAAGGAATTAAATTAGATGAATATTATTATTTGTGGTGCTGGTCGCGTTGGTTTTACGATTGCAAAAATTCTTGGAGAACAAGGTCACTCTATTACTGTAATTGATCAGTCAAGTGAAGATATTCAAAAAATTGATGATACTTTAGATGTTAAAGCAATAGTTGGTAAAGCGACATATCCATCAATATTGGAAAAGGCAAATGCTTCAGAAGCAGATATGATAATAGCAGTTACTCGTAACGATGAAATTAATATGTTAATATGTCAGATAGCATTTTCAATCTTTAAAGTTCAAAAAAAAAATTGCAAGAATTAGATCACAAGATTATCTTAACCCTAAATTTACAAGAGTTTATAATAAAGAAAACCTTCCTATAGACGTAATCATATCGCCAGAAATAGAAATTGCTAAATCAATACAAAGAAAATTAGAAGCCCCCGGTGCTTTGGATAATGTTCCTTTTGCTAATAACAAGATCAGACTATTAGAGGTTTTAATAAATGAACAATGCCCTTTGATTGATATTAAGCTAAAAGACCTTACTAAAAAATTTCCAAAACTAGACGCTAACATTATGGGGGTTATTAGGAATGAAAAGTTTGTTGTTTTAAAAAAAGATAATGTAATGCTCAAAGATGATAAAGCATATATAGCTATTAATGCTTCACAAATGCAAGATACTTTAAGTGCATTTGGACATAATGAGAAAATCTCTAATAAAATTTTAATAATAGGTGGTGGAAATATAGGTTTTAACTTAGCAAAAAATCTTGAGGAAACTTTTGACTCTGCAAGAGTTAAGATTATTGAAAAAGATAAAGAAAGAGCAGAATTTATTGCAGGAGAACTTAATAATACAATTATAATTAACGGAAATGGACTTGATGAAGAAGTTTTATCTGAGGCAAATCTAGATGAAGTACAAACAGTATTGGCTCTTACAAATGATGATGAAGATAATTTAATGGTTAGTGTATTAGTTGAAAAATTTAACAAAGATAAAGATAATCTAGAAGACAAAAGAACAATGGCTTTAATTAACAAGCCCAATTATTCCATATTACAATTTTCATTAAAAATTGATGACCTAATAGATCCAAGGATGAACACTGTATCCAGTATATTGAAACATATACATAAAGGTACAATAGAAAATGCATATAGTATTTTAAATGGAGAATATGAAATTATCGAAGCTGAAATTATAGATACATCGGAATTAATTAATAAAGAATTAAAAAATTCTGACCTTCCTGAAGAAATAAGAATTGGAGCAGTTTTGAGAGGAGATGAGGTAATTATACCAAGATCAAATTTTATTTTTAGAAAAGAAGATATAGTTGTATTTTTAGCAAAAAAAGATTTTTTAGATGTAGTTGAAAATATGTTTCGAATAAGCTCTATCTAATTAAATGAAGTATTTCAAATTTATTTATTTAAGTACTTTTTGTTGTTTAATTTCCATTCTTTCATTTTTTAATATCATTTACTCTTATTATTTAAATCTTTACCTTAATCTAAATACGTACATTTGGACTTTTTTTGTTTCTTTATTATTTGCTTTTATTTTTTATTACTCAAAAACTAACGAAGAAAAAAAAATTTCAATATATAAAAAAATTATTACTATACTTTTTGGCTATTTCTTTCTTCCTCTAATAATTTCTATACCTTTTTATTTTAGCATTTATAATTTAACATTTATCAATTCTTATTTTGAAGCAATATCTGGGTTTACTTCAACTGGTTTTTCAATCTTCGATAATATTAAACATATTGATCAAAGTTTAATCATATGGAGATCTTCGTCTCAATGGGTGGGTGGTCTTTATTTTCTTTTTTCTATAATTTTATTGATCGATATTTTTGATAATAGTTTTAAAAAATCTTTGACTAATTTTATATCATTTAACAAAGCTGAAACTTTAAAACAATCTTTTAAAATTTTTCTTTTATACTCATCAATAACTTTAGTGATTTTTATAATTCTTAATTTATTTAATATTCGAAGTTTTAACTCTCTTAATTTATCAATGACAATTATTTCATCAGGTGGTTTTTTACCTTCAGATAATCTATCAGATATATTAATAAACAATCCTCAAATTATAATAACCTCGTTATTATTGTTAAGCTCATTTTTTAGTATATTTTTAATATACAATCTGCTCTTTACAAAAAATCATAATATAAATTTTTTTAATGAAGATATTCATTTACTGATTTATTTTTTGGTTTTATTAATTATTTTTTTTACATTCTTTAATTTTGATAATAATTTTATAAAACTTTTTCTTTCATTAACTAGCAGTGTTTCTAATATTGGTTTTTCTTTAAATAATGACTCTAAGAATTTATATTTTGTTTTCTTAATTTTAGTAATAATTGGGGGTTCTTTTTTTTCTACAAGCTCTGGTATAAGATTTTTAAAGATTTATTCATTATTTAAATATTCTTTTAATGAAATACTATCCTATAGTAGACCAAAAAATATTTTTGTTAATAAGCATCTTTTTTCCAAAGAATCGTTTCAAGTTAATGAAGTTTATAAATATTTTTTATCAATTATCGTTTTTGTTATTTCGTTATTTTTTCTAACTTATTTATTAACTTTGAGCGGCATTAAATTTGATGACTCTTTTAAATTATCAATTTTAACGCTTATGAATACTGTTAACTCATCTATGTATGGACTAAATGATTTTAGCTTTAATGATTTACATTTTTTAACTAAATATTGTCTTATTATCTTTATGGTTGTAGGAAGAGTTGAGCTCTTAACTCTATTAATAATATGTAAAAAAATACTTTTTAAAAATTAAATTAGTATTATAAATATAATACTGTTAATTTTATGCGCTCTTAGCTCAGCTGGATAGAGCATCGGTTTTCTAAA
>Ga0115566_10000143_pt1:2500-57056 | contig 57056 bp, 52 predicted proteins | sample COGITO_mtgs_1204_3_FD_87173 | JGI IMG/M metagenome (GOLD analysis project Ga0115566, IMG submission 87173) | Pelagic marine microbial communities from North Sea - COGITO_mtgs_120405 | ecosystem: Environmental > Aquatic > Marine > Epipelagic | place: Germany:Helgoland, sampling site...
AAATTTGGATGAAATACTTAAAACCTTATGTTGATGAATTCATAACAGATGATTATGGAACTGCAGTTGGAGTAATCAATCCAGACAAAAAATTTAAAGTTGTAATTGAGGGACATTCTGATGAAATTTCATGGTATGTAAACTATATTACTGATAAAGGTCTTATATATGTGATTAGAAATGGTGGAAGTGATCATCAAATTGCTCCTTCTAAATGGGTAAATATTCACACAAAAAAAGGAATTGTGAAAGGTGTATTTGGATGGCCTGCTATTCACGTAAGAGATCACTCTAAGGAAACTCCCCCTAAAATTGATAATATTTTCATAGATATAGGCGCTAAGGATAAAAAAGAAGTTGAAAAAATGGGAGTTCATGTAGGTTGTGTGATTACCTATCCAGATACTTTTCAAATAATTAATAAAGATAAGTTTGTATGTAGAGCTATTGACAATAGAGCTGGTGGATTTATGATAGCTGAAGTTGCTAGACTTTTAAAAGAAAATAAAGACAGTCTTCCTTTCTGTTTATATATCACTAACTCTGTTCAAGAAGAAATTGGACTTAGAGGTGCAGAAATGATTACCAATAGATTGAAACCAGATGTTGCCATAGTTACTGATGTTACTCATGACACTTCGACTCCAATGATTGATTCCAAGAAAGAAGGAGATACTCAATTAGGTAAAGGGCCAGTTATTTCTTACGCTCCTGCAGTTCAAAATAATCTTAGAGAAAAGATTATTAGTACAGCAGAAAAACATAAAATACCTTTTCAAAGAGCAGCATCATCAAGATATACAGGAACAGATACTGATGCATTTGCTTACAGTAATGGAGGAGTGCCATCTGCGCTTATCTCTCTTCCTTTAAGATATATGCACACTACTGTTGAAATGGTTCAAAAAGATGATGTAGAAAATGTTATTAAACTAATTTATGAAACATTAAAGAATATTAAAGCTAATGAAAGCTTTAGTTACTTTGACTGATAATAGCTTTATTAATATCCTTAATTAGCTCAGGACCTTTGTAGATAAATCCAGTATATAATTGTAATAGATCTGCACCTGCATTTAGCTTTTTGATTGCGTCCTCTTTTGTCATTATCCCACCCACACCAATTATAGGGAAGTTCTTATCTAAATTTTTTCTAAGATATTTTATAATATCATTACTCTTTTCATTTAGCAATTGTCCACTTAAACCTCCTGTTTCATTTCTATGTTTTGACTTTACCATATCTCTTGAAATAGTTGTATTTGTTGCTATAATACCGTCTATTTTAAGTTCAGAAACTAAGGAAATTATGTCATCAAGCTCATTTTTTTCAAGATCAGGAGAGATTTTTAATAACATCGGCTTTTTTGAAGGCTTATTATTATTGTAATTAATCAAATGTTCAAGTAAAGGCTTCAATAGTTCTTTATTGTGGAACTGTCTTAGATCTTTTGTGTTTGGGGAACTTATATTGATTGCAAAATAATCAACAGAATCATGCAGACCTTCAAGACACTCTAGGTAGTCTTTATAACCATTTTTATTTTCAGTAAAAACATTCTTCCCAATATTAGCACCTATTATAACATCTCTTTTTTCCTTAAGATTCTTTCTGATTTCTTTTAAACCCTTATTGTTAAAACCAAGCCTATTAATTAAAGATTTATCCTCAATTAATCTAAAAATTCTTTTTTTTGGGTTACCAGGTTGAGGCAAAGGTGTTACAGTTCCAATCTCTATGAAACCAAAACCAAAATTTGAAAACTCATTATAGCATTCAGCATTTTTATCAAACCCTGCAGCTAAACCTACTGGATTTTTAAATTTTAAACCAAATAGATTTCTTTCTAGTGATTGATTATTAACGATGAAAAAATAACGAAGTATATACTTTGAAAAAGGTAGTTTACTTAAAAGTTTAATTAATTTAACTGAAAATTCATGAATAAACTCTGCATCAAAAAGGAAAAGAATTTTTCTTATTAAGCTATACATTAAGTTTTTAAATTTGATGAAAGCTCTAAAGAAATAGCAGATTTTTCAATTTTTAATTTACCTGCCATAGTGTCAATGACACAAGTAGTATTCTTTTCATCAAATTCATTTATTCTTGCATGAACACCTGACTTAGTGATAATTCTATCTCCTTTTTTTAAATTTTTTAGGAAACTCTTTTCTTTACTACCTCGTCTGATTGAGGGGATTACTATAAAGATTAAAAAAACAAATGCTAAAGCAAGAAGATAGGGAAATTGAGATTCCATTGTTATTTATTTTTAGATTCAACAAAAGCTTGTATTCTTAAAAGCTGCCCTCCTTCAGGAGTGTTAGCAGAAACCTTGATCATTTTTTGCTGTAAATTAGGTCTTCCATTAGTATCAAAATTTACTTCTATTTCACCATTTTCTCCAGGTTTAATAGGAATATTCTTGGGATATTTAGGAACTGTACAACCACAACTACCAACGGCATCTACAATATATAAATCATTTTCACCAGTATTAGTAAATGTGAAGATCGTTTTTGCAATTTCACCTTCATTTACATTTCCAAAATCATGGGATATTTTATCAAAAGTAATTTCAGCATAACTTGGTTTAAGATCAGAATTTGACTTGCTATCAGCCTTGATCTTACTTGCTGCAGTTTCATTACATGAAAAGAGCAAAAGAGAAAGACTCATAATTATAAAAATATTTCTATTAAATATCATAATAATTTGTTTTTTTCAAAATTACTAAAATTTACGAAATAAGTCCTCGTCCTGTTTTAACAATCAGTCCTTTCTCCGTTAAATCTTTTATTAGTTTATCAATAACACCGTTTATAAACTTACCAGAACTAGGAGAAGAAAATTCTTTTGCAATCTCTATATATTCATTAATGGTAACTTTGGGAGGAATTGAAGGGAAATATAAAAGTTCAGCAATAGATGTCAGCAGAATAGCATAATCAATCTTTGCAATCCTTTCGGAATCCCAATTTGGAGTTCTTCCTATTAAATGATTTTTTAATTCTTCATTATTAGTAAGTATGTTATTAAATAAATCTTGACCAAATTCTAACTCATCTTGATAATCAAAGAGTGATGGAAGATGGAATGAGTTAGTATTTTGAATGTCAATTTTTTCTATGTTTTTTAATATGAATGAATTGACATAAGGAAAGTCATTAACCCAGTTAATATTTTGATCTTCAAGAAATTCATAAAGCATATTAGATTCTGCAATAATACCTGAATAGCTCTCAATGAAAAAACTTAATTTACTTTCATCGTCATCCTTATTTAATTCTAGAAACTTTTTATTGAGTTCAATAAAATCAGATTGTAAATCCATTATATAATTAAGATGTAAATCCCAATTGATTAAATGTTTTCTCTTGAAACTTTTTTGATTTAGCTTATTAAAGAAAAAGAAATAAGGATTTTGAGATACAAATGAACATGAGAATTTTTTTGATTCAATATTATTGAAATGAATGTTGATTTCTTTAATAAAATCGATCATACAATACAAAAGGTCTAGAGTTGTTGTTGAACTTTTGGTTATATAAGTTTTAAGTGTACTATGATCTAATAATTCAACAGAGTTTGAATATATTGATTGGATAACCTTCGTACGAATATGTCTTCTGTTTAACATTTGTAAAGAACTCCCCCAAAACTAGTCAATTATAACATATAATTAAAATTAATTAGTACTTATAAAGTTTATATTTGTTTGACTTTATGAAAGAATTAAAGAGACTAAATAATTTCTTACTTAAATATAAAGGAAGACTAGTACTAGGATTGATTATCACTGTAGTGTCTAGAGTTTTCTCATTAGTTACTCCAAGACTTGTAGGTGATTCAATGACTTCAATTGAGAATTACCTTAATGTTCAGTCTGTTACACCAGATGAATTGAAAGAAGTTCTTTTAATGAATATTATTTTTATAATTAGTGCATCTCTTATCTCAGGTTTTTTCACTTTTTTAATGAGGCAAACAATAATCAACGTTTCAAGATTTATAGAGTTTGATGTTAAAAATCAGATTTTTTCTCATTATCAATCACTTGACCAGCTTTTTTACAAAAAAAATAGAACTGGTGACTTAATGAATAGAATTAGTGAGGATGTAAGTAAAGTCAGGATGTACTATGGGCCTGTTTTGATGTACGGAACAAACGCAATAATATTATTTATTGTGATTATTTCATATATGTTTAGTGTAGCCCCTAAACTTACAATCTATAGCTTGATCCCACTTCCTGTTTTATCAATTTTTATATACAAAATAAGTGATCTAATTAATAAAAAGAGTACTAAGGTTCAAGAAAGTTTATCCGATTTATCAACCTATTCACAAGAAAGTTTTAGTGGAATATCTGTTCTAAAATCATTTAACATTCAGGATCTGATATTCAATAAATTTGATAAATATGCTATTGAAAGTTTTAAGAATAATCTTAGCCTTGCAAAAATTCAGGCTTGGTTTTTTCCTATTATTTTATTCTTAATTGGGCTAAGTAATTTAATAGTAATATTTATAGGTGGGAAAGAATATATAGATGGGAATATTGAAATAGGTGTAGTAGCTGAATTCATAATTTATGTAAATATGTTAACCTGGCCCGTAACTCTTGTAGGATGGGTAACATCAATAATAAAACAAGCGGAAGCATCTCAAAAAAGAATTAATGAATTTCTTGATTCAAACACATCATTAGAAAACGGTACTTTAAAAATGACTAAAAAACAGGCTAAGGATATTGTTTTTAAAGATGTTTCATTTGAATACGATCAAACTGGAATTAAGATTTTTAATTCTTTTAATTTAAAAATTGAAGAGGGAAAAACTATAGGGATTGTTGGAAAGGTTGGGTCTGGTAAAACATCAATATTAGATCTAATTTGTAGAATTTATGACCCCAGTAGTGGAGATATCTTTATTGGAGATAAAAATTTAAAATCTCTAGAATTGAATGAATTAAGAAAAAACATAAGTTATGTAACTCAGAATAACTTTTTATTTTCAGAGAGCATTCAAAAAAATATTGAGTTTGGAAACCCTAATGCAACAAAAGATGAAGTAAAACAAGCCGCAATATTAGCTGAGATAGATTCTGAAATATTAAAATTTAAAAAAGGATATGAAACGATATTGGGTGAAAGAGGTGTAACATTATCTGGAGGTCAAGTTCAAAGACTCTCAATAGCAAGATCTTTTATAAAAGATTCTGAAATATATTTATTTGATGATTGTTTTTCATCATTAGACTCAGATACTGAAGATAGAATTATTAGAAACTTAAATAACAATTTTAAGGATAAAACATTATTAATTGTTAGTCACAGAGTTTCATGTGTAAAAAATGCAGATAAAATAATCGTTTTAGAAAATGGTAAGATTATTCAAGATGGAACTCATACTGATTTAATAAACATTAAAGGTTTTTATAAGGATTTATACAGCAAACAGAACACTGAGATTAATAAAGAGATTTGATTATATTTGATTAAAATATAAATTATGGAAAACCAAAAAGATTACAATGTTGAAGAAATTTTCTCTAAAGCGGTAAGAGCCGGAAGAAGAACTTATTTTTTTGATGTAAGAGAAACAAAAGCTGGTGATTATTACCTTACTATAACTGAAAGTAAAAAATTCACAAATGAAGATGGGACATTTTATTTTAAAAAACATAAGATTTATTTATATAAAGAGGATTTTGCTGAATTTAATTCTTCATTAAAAGAAACTTGTGATTTCATCATTGAAAATAAAGGTGAAGAAGTAATTAGCGAGAAGCATGATAAGGATTTTGAATCAAAAAAAGAAAATAAAGAGGTTTCAAAACCAAAAAGTGAAAAAGCTGAGAACTTAAAAGAAGAAGAAAGTGTTGAAGAAGAAAAAGATTTTGCAGATGTAGACTTTGAAGATGATGCTGAATAAATATTAAAATAAAAACTCTACTATGAAAAGGCTATTATTTATACTAACTCCACTTTTTTGTTTGAATGCTCAAGTTCAGCTTGATTACTATTTAAATGATACTGCAAATTATAATCCATCTATACCTACTCCTGAGAGTGTAATTGGTCATCAGGTCGGAGAATTTCATGTAAGCCATGACAAACTGAGTCATTATGTTCAAGAGCTTTCTAAATCCTCTAAACGAGTGAAATTAGTTGAAAGAGGTAAAACATACGAGAATAGGACTTCATGGTTAATGATTATAACTAGTGAGTCTAACCATTCAAATCTAGAGAAAATTAGAGAAGAACATATTAAATTATCAGACTCAAAAAATGAGGATATAGATGTGTCAAAAATGCCGATTGTTGTATACCAAGGTTTTTCAGTTCATGGAGATGAACCAAGTGGGTCTAATGCAAGTTTATTATTAATGTATCACCTTCTAGCTAGTGATTCTAATGAAACACAGCAACTTCTTGAAAATACTGTTATTCTTTTAGATCCAAGTTTTAACCCAGATGGACTTCAAAGATTTTCTCAGTGGGCAAATATGAATAAGAATCAAAGCTTAAATCCTGATCCTAGTGATCGTGAGTATAATCAGTACTGGCCTAGAGGAAGAACAAATCATTATTGGTTTGATTTGAATAGAGATATGCTTCCAAATCAACTGCCTGAAACTAATGCTAAAATAGAAACATTTACTAATTGGATGCCTAATATTCTTACTGATCATCATGAAATGGGAACAAACTCATCTTTCTTTTTTCAACCCGGTGTTCCAGAAAGAAAGAATCCTTTAATATCTGATTTAAATCAAGCTCTTACAAAAGAAATCGGAACTTACCATGAGGACGCTTTAAATAAAATTGGATCTCTTTATTATTCTGAGGAAAGTTATGATGACTTTTTCTTTGGAAAAGCTTCAACATACCCAGATGCTAACGGAAGTATTGGAATATTATTTGAACAAGGAAGCTCAAGAGGACATATACAAGAAAGTGTTAATGGGATACTAACTTTCCCTTTTACAATTAGAAATCAACTAACTGCAGCTTTTTCAACTCTTAAGGCTGCTCAAAATATGAGAGTCAAACTACTTAACTACATGAAGGATTTTCATGATAAGCAGATAGATTCTTCGTCTAAAAATGAAAGTATTATTTTTGGGAAGCAGAAAGATAGATCAACGGTATATCATCTGGCTGAGGTATTAAAAAGTCATAAAATTAAATTTAATACTCTATCTCAAGATGCTGAGGTAAACGGCACAAAATACTCAAAAGATAATAGTTTCATAGTCCCTCTTAATCAACCTAAAAGAACATTGATAAGAGCTATGTTTGATACTCAAACAAGCTTTAATGACAGTCTGTTTTACGATGTTTCAGCATGGACTTTTCCATTAGCTTTTAATGTAAACTATGATAACACAAACAGATTAAACAAGCCTGGTAAACTTGGAATAAAATCTAAAGAAGTAGAAAATTTAAAAAGAGTGAATGGAAGTGTTGATGATAAATCAGACTATGCATATATTTTTGAGCCACATGAGTATTATGCACAAGCTGCTGTATATCAATTGATCAAAAGTGGTTTAAGGGTAAAAACGGCTACACGAACATTTTCTATAAATGGCGAAAAGTTTGACTTTGGTACTTATATGATACCTGTTCAAAATCAATCTCTTAATTCAGATGAAATATATAATCTATTAGTTGAGATCTCATCAGAAACTGGTATAAATGTTAAATCTCAATCAACTGGTATAACCGATGGGATTGACTTAGGATCAAATAACTTTGAAATAGTTAAAGAACCTAAGATTGGACTTATTGTAGGTGAGGGAGTTAGGAGTTACGATGCTGGAGAGATATGGCATCTTCTAGATACTAGGTTTAATATTCCTATTACTAAATTAGACGTTGGTGACCTTGGCTACATTGATCTAAGTAGATATACTCATATAATCCTTCCAGATTACAGTGAAGGCTCTCAATATCAATCAACTGGAGGGAATATTAATAAAAATCAAATTAATGATTATATAAAAGATGGAGGAAATCTAATCGCGTACAGAAATTCTGTTAAATGGGTTTCATCAAATTTATCTGAAATAGACTTTCATACAAATGAAATAAATGCTGATGATGTTACTTTTTCAGAAAGACAAAGTTTCTTTGGAGCACAACAAACTGGTGGAGCGATTTTTAATTCAATAATTGATAAAAGTCATCCAGTTAACTATGGTATCGAGTCAAATTCTCTACCATTGTTTAGAAATTCTAATGTTTATATGACTAAAAGTGAACAGAGCTTTAATAATCCTATAGTCTATAGCCCTAACCCTCTAATGAGTGGTTATATTTCTGAAGAAAATCTATCACTGTTAAAAAAAGCTGTACCATTCAAGGTTATTAGAAGTGGTAAGGGAAAGATTTTATTAATGACTGACAATACTAATTTTAGAGCTTTTTGGTTTGGGACTAATAGAATTCTTTTAAATATGTTATTTCACTCAAACATTATGTAATTAGTTTGAAACATCATTAAGAAATTTGATTCTATAGATTCTTAATTCTTCCTCATCATAATCTCCTTCGAATTCATTGAGAGCTACTGATATATCTTCACTTTCACTCTCTAAGAAGTATTCATGAAGTTCTTCTTGTTGATCTTCATCTAGGATATCATCAACATAGTAGTCAATATCCAATTTAGTTCCAGAAAAAACTATACTTTCCAGTTCAGAAAGTAAAATATTAAACTCAATTCCTCTTGATTCACTTATTTCATCTAATGGAATTTTTTTGTCGATATTTTGAATAAGAGAAAGTTTTTTTGAAGATTTTAAACCTGATGTTCTTAGAATTATATCGTCTGATTTAACAATATCAAAATCTTTAATATAGCCTCTTATTAATTCTATAAATTGATTTCCAAATTTAACAACCTTTCCCTCACCCACTCCATTTATGTTTTTAAACTCCTCTAATGTGGTTGGATATTTATACGTCATATCTTCAAGAGAAAATTCTTGAAGGATAGCATAAGGAGGAAGAGATTTCTTTTCAGCAATATTTTTTCTTAGAATAACTAATCTTTTCATCAATTCAGCATCTATAACTGAAACTTTAGTTGATTCTTTTTTTGTTGCATACAATTTATTAAAATCATTATCCTTCATGATATAGAAATCTTCAGGATTTGATATATAATTTTTTCCACTTTCAGATATCTTTACAGAACCTAGATCATTAATGTCTTTTTCAAGAAAACCTTCAATAATTGAATAATTTATTAGGGTCTTCCAGAAGCTTTCATCAATTTGATCTTCTGAAGATAGAGGTAGGTCTTTTGTAATGTCTCTTATGAAAACTTTTTTATTATTGAGAAAATGATTCTTAATTAAATATATGAGTTGATTCTTAGCATTTATTTTTTCTTTAGGATATCTAGAATTATCATCCATATCTTGATCGTTATGAATGGTTGAATCGTATTTTTCACCAAAATAGCTAAGAAGGTATTTTCTTCTTGAAATTGATGACTCAGCAAAGTTTGAAATCTCTTTTAACAACATAAGACCTATGTTTCTTTCAGATGTTTTTTTCTTTGAAACTAACTTTTCTAATTTCTCAACATCTTGATAAGAATAATACATTAAACAATGTCCTTTTCCACCATCTCTCCCTGCCCTTCCTGTTTCTTGGTAATACCCCTCAATACTTTTCGGAACATTATGATGGACCACATATCTAACATCAGGTTTGTCTATACCCATCCCAAAAGCTATTGTAGCCACAATAACATCACAATCATCTTTCAAAAATTTATCTTGATTTTCTTCTCTAATTTTTTTATCTAAGCCAGCATGGTATGGTAAACTTTTAATTCCATTCATATTTAGCAATAATGATAAATCTTCAACATTTTTTCTTGAGAGACAATATATAATTCCTGATTCACTTTGATTAGACTTTATAAATTTAACTAGATCTATATCAGTATGGTCATTCTTTGGGCGAACTTCATAATATAAATTTGGACGATTAAAAGAAGACTTAAATAGCTTAGAATCATTTATTTTTAAATTTTTAACTATATCATCTTGAACCTTGGGAGTAGCTGTGGCAGTTAATGCAATAATTTTAATTTTAGAGTCTATAGAATCTATAACATCTCTAATTTTTCTATACTCAGGTCTGAAATCATGACCCCATTCAGAAATACAGTGTGCTTCATCAATTGCTAAAAATGATATAGGTACTTTTTTTAAAAAATCTATGGTTTCTTTTTTAGATAAAGTTTCTGGAGCAACAAATAATAATTTAGTAATTCCGCGACTTACATCTTCTTTAACTTTTTCTATCTGATCTTTATTAAGTGTAGAATTCAATACATGTGCAACTGACTGGTTTATATTATTTGATCTAATTAGATCAACTTGATTCTTCATTAAAGCTATTAAGGGGGAAATAACTAATGCTGTACCGTCTAAAATTATTGCAGGCAATTGATAGCAAAGTGATTTACCACCTCCCGTGGGCATTATAACAAATGAGTTGTTTCCTTCAAGAAGATTTTTAATAATTGGCTCTTGAAGATTTTTAAACGAAGAAAAACCAAAGTTTTCCTTTAATTTGTCTTTTAAACTGTTCAAATTATGATTTTTTCAAATTGTTTAAATTTGCAGTATATACAATTTAAAATAAAATTCCCGTTTTGACTAATCAACAGATAATAAAAAGTATTGCCTTGGAGACACTTAAGCTAGAGTCTAAATCTATTTCTGATCTCTCTAGTGTAATAGACTCAAACTTTTGTGACATAATTAAGATTCTAAAAGAGTGTCCTGGTAAAATTATTCTTACAGGAATTGGTAAAAGTGCTATTATAGGAATGAAAATTTCTGCTACTTTAAATTCTACAGGATCAAAATCAATTTTTGTACACTTAGCAGATGCACTTCACGGTGACATGGGTGTTATTGACAAAGATGATATAGTTATTTGCATTTCCAAAAGTGGAGAATCAGATGAGATTAAATCACTCTCTAATTATCTAACAAAGAATAAGATAATTCTGATTGGAATTTCATGTGTAAAAAATTCCTCACTAGATAATTTATCAAAAATGTTTATCCATACAAAAATTGACAGAGAAGCATGTCATAATAATCTAGCTCCTACAACTAGTTCAACATGTCATCTAGCAATTGGTGATGCTATTGCTATGACTCTGCAAAAAGTAAAAGGTTTTACACCATTAGATTTTAGTAAATATCATCCATCTGGAAATTTAGGAAAAAAGCTGACCTTAACACTTAATGATTTAATAGACAATAATAGAAAACCTTTAGTAGAAAAATCATCTTCCTTCTTAAAAATTATTGATGAAATTTCGTCTAACATGTATGGAGCTACTGCTGTAGTAGAAGATAATGTTATCATAGGAGTTGTTACTGATGGTGACATAAGAAGGGTTATAGAAAAAAAACAAAAAATTGAAAATATATCTGCTTTAGATTTTATGAATAAAAATCCTAAAATAATGACTGAAAATACTTTAGCTGTTGAAGCACTTATACATATGAAGGAAAATAGAATAAGTCAAGTGTTAATTACAAACAACAGTAACGTATATTTGGGTATCGTTCATATTTTAGATATAATCAAAGAAGGAATTAACAATGAGTAAATCCAGAGATATGTCATTTCTAGATCATCTTGAAGAATTAAGATGGCACATAATAAGATCAACAATATCTATTTTGCTTTTTGCTACAGTTGCATTTTTAGCAAAAGACATAATTTTTGACCAAATTATTTTTGGTCCTAAAAAAGGTGATTTTATTAGCTATCAAGTATTTTGTTCAATTTCACAATCTATTGGAGGAGATGCTTTTTGCTTTGAAGAACTTCCGTTTAGAATTCAAAGTAGAACTGTCTCAGGACAGTTTTCAGCACATCTGTGGACGTCTATTTTGGCAGGTTTTATTCTCTCTTTTCCCTATGTAATATTTGAATTTTGGAAATTCATAAGTCCTGGATTATATAAAAAAGAAAAAGATGGAGCAAGAGGTTTTATCTTTATAACTTCAACATTATTTTTTATTGGAGTACTATTTGGATATTATGTGGTCACTCCATTGTCAATAAATTTTTTAGGGAACTATAGGATAAGTGCAGAAGTATTTAATGATTTTGACTTAGCTAGTTATATAGGTCTTCTTAGAGCTTCCGTATTAGCCTCAGGACTAATCTTTGAATTACCAATAATAATTCACTATTTAACTAAGGTAGGTTTAGTGACACCTGATTTTTTAAGAAAAAATAGAAAATTTGCTTTGGTTATAGTCTTAAGTCTTTCGGCAATAATAACTCCTCCAGATATAGCGAGTCAAATTATCGTTACTATACCAATTTTAGTTTTATATGAAATAAGTATTATAATTTCAAAAATTGGATATCAAAAATTAAATACATAATATTTGCTAAATGATTCTTAAAGCTGAAGAAATTTCAAAATCATACAGAGGTAGAAAAGTTGTAAATAACATTTCTATTGAAGTCAACCAAGGTGAAATTGTCGGATTGCTTGGTCCAAACGGAGCAGGAAAGACAACATCATTTTATATGATAGTTGGAATAATTAAGCCCGAAGGAGGAGATATTTTTTTAGACCAAGAAGTCATTTCAAGTTTTCCTATGTATCAAAGAGCCCAAAAAGGTATTGGATATTTAGCACAAGAGGAATCTGTTTTTAGAAAACTATCTGTTGAAGATAATATCCTTGGCATATTAGAGTTTACAGACTTAACAAAAAATCAACAAAAAGAGAAAGCTGAACAATTGATGGAAGAATTTGGTCTCATCAAAATTAGAAAAAGTAGAGGTGATTTATTATCAGGAGGAGAAAGAAGAAGAACTGAAATTGCAAGAGCTTTAGCTAATGATCCAAAATTTTTATTATTAGATGAGCCATTTGCTGGAGTAGATCCTATAGCTGTAGAAGATATTCAATCTATAATATCAGTATTAAAAAAGAAAAATATAGGTATTTTAATAACAGATCACAATGTTCAAGAAACCCTTGCAATTACTGACAGAACATATCTTATGTTCGAAGGTAAAATTTTAAAAGAAGGTATTCCTGAAGAGCTTGCTAAAGATGAAATAGTAAGAAAAGTATATCTGGGCAAGAACTTTGAATTTAAAAGAAAAAATATTTAACTTTTAAATCAAGGACCACAAGTTCCTTATTACATTTAGAAATAAGTATAATATTATTACTAAGGAAAATCCTCCTAGTCCAAAAATTAGAATTAGCGGGATTGACAAAAATATAGTCAATATCTTAAAGATATTATAATCATGTTTTCTTAGAGACATTCTTAATGAAAAAAGTCTAAATGGAATATTCATTAAAATAACACTTGATATTGTAAGTGTAATCAAAGTATAATTATTTAGTAAATATTCCTTTGATTCTACTAGATAAACATGGTCAATTAATAAAGGAAATGCAACAAAAAAAAGTGCATTAGCAGGAGTTGGAAGTCCTTCAAATTCGTCTGTATAGTCATTAGTATTAAATTTAGCTAACCTAACTGCTGAACCTAAAGTGATAAGGAAAGCAATAAATGCAACAGGTGAAATAGAAAATACTAGGTCTAAATTAAATATTGGATTAATAAAAGAGTTTAAATCAAAATTTAAAACTCGATTACCTGATAATTTAAATAACTGATAGACCACTATACCGGGAACAACTCCACTTGTCACAAGATCAGAGAGTGAGTCTAATTGTTTCCCAAAATTAGATTCTGCATGCAAAAGTCTAGCTGCCATTCCATCAAAAAAATCAAGTAGAACACCCATTAGAACAAGTATTAAAACTGCATCAAATTGAAATTGAAAAGCAAATGCAATTGAAAAACAACCACAAATCAAATTTAATAAAGTTAGAAAATTAGGTATGAAAGATTTTATCATGATTCTTATGACACTCAATTTATAAAAAAATTGTAATATTAGATTGTAAAATCTTTTAAACTTTTAAATGTGAGTAGACTTCTTGCATATTCCTTAACCACAGGTTTTTTATTAGCATGTTCATGGCCAGTTAATGGTTTTACACCTCTAATATTTATAAGCTTAATTCCAATACTTTATGTTGAAGATCTAATAAGTAAAGATCCTCTTGCCAAGAAGTATTTAAGATTATTTTTCTACTCCTTTGTAGCATTCTTAACATGGAATATAGCAACAACTTGGTGGATAGTTAACAGCTCATTACCAGGATTTATTTTTGCAAATTTAGTTAACTCTTTATTTTACTCTTTAATACTAATACTTTACAGTAGAGTTAAAAGAAAAGTTGATTTTAAAGCTGGAGCTTTATTCTTTGTTACCTTTTGGATTGCCTTTGAAAAGTTTCATTTAAACTGGGAGTTTTCCTGGCCATGGTTAAACTTAGGTAATGTATTTTCTGAAAGAATAAGTTGGATTCAATGGTATGAGTTTACTGGAGTTTTTGGTGGAAGCCTATGGGTACTTAGCTCTAACATTCTCTTGTTTAATTTGATTAGAAAATATCCTAGCTTCAAAGATCCTAGAAGGTTCTATATTAGGATTTTTCCTAGATTAATATTGATATGTATTCCAATTATTATTTCATTTTTAGTTAAACAAAAGATTGAATTAGGAGAAAAGTTTAAAGTTTTAATTACTCAACCAAGAATAGATCCATGGAGTGGTAAATCAGATACTAATCTTGAATATTATAAAATTTTTAAAGACCTAACTAATGAAGAGTTAAGAACTAATCAATATGATTTTGTTATTACGCCTGAAACTTACTTTTCCGAAGGGTATGGAGAAAATGTTGACTATTTTAAGTACTCAAAGTTGCATGATAGTTTGAGTAACTACCTAAATGATTTTAGTAACACAAACTTAATCTCTGGTATTCAGTTTTATAAATTATATCAAAATCAAATTGAGAAACCTTCTAGAACAGCCAATCTAGTTAGAGAGAAATTATGGATTGATTATTATAATTCTTCTATAAATTTTTCAGCAAATAAAGAATTTGAATATAATCATAAATCTAAACTTGTTGTTGGGTCTGAATATATGCCATTGAAATCTTTACTAGAACCTGTTTTTGGAAATATAATGGTTGATTTAGGTGGCACCACTGTTTCTAGAGGAACACAACACAAATCTGAACGGAAGATTTTTAAACACTCTAAGAAAAACTTAAAAACAGTTCCAATAGTTTGCTATGAATCAATTTATGGTGAATATGTTGCTGATTATGTAAATCTAGGTGCAAATTTTATAACAATTATTTCAAATGATGCATGGTGGGGTGACACACCAGGGCATAGACACTTATTAAGTTATGCTCGTTTAAGAGCTATTGAAAACAGAAGATACATTGTTAGAAGTGCTAATTCAGGAGTTTCTTCAATAATAAATGAAATTGGAGAATATGATGAAATATTACCTTTTGATGAGAAAGGAATATTGAGTGGAGTTGCATACGCAATAGACAAAAAAACTTTTTATAGCAAGAATGGTGATTTCATTGCAAGAATCTCTATTTTATTATCTGTTTTACTACTACTAATTTCTTTTTCTAGAGTAAAAGAATAGAATTTCTTTGGTTTTCTGGAGTTATAATATATTTTTGCAGAAAATAAGTATCATGTATTGGACATTAGAACTAGCTTCCTATTTAAGTGATGCACCTTGGCCGGCATCAAAAGATGAACTAATTGACTTCTCAATTAGAACAGGTGCTCCACTTGAAGTTGTTGAAAATCTTCAATCTTTAGAGGATGAAGGTGATGTATATGAATCAATTCAAGAGATTTGGCCAGATTTCCCTACAGAAGATGATTACCTTTGGAACGAGGACGAGTATTAATCATAATAGATTAATATTTATTGGTAATTTTTAGATAAATTTGAAAAAAAAATAATATGTCCATTGTTAACTCCCTTTTAAAGGTATTCCTTGGGGATAAATCAGGGAAAGATCTAAAAAAAATTACTCCACTAGTTGATGATATTAATAATCACTTTAATAAAATATCATCTCTTTCAAATGACCAACTTAGAAATAAGACAACTGAATTTAAAAAATCAATTTCAGATCAAACTTTAGATATTAATCAATCGATTAATGACATAAACATTAAAATTTCAAATGAGTCATCAAATACGGAGAAAGAACTTCTTTTTAAACAAGTCGAATCTTTGGAAAATGACTTAATATTAAAAAAAGCAGAAATTTTAGATGAATTATTACCTGAGGCATTTGCTGTTGTTAAGGAAACAGCAAAACGATTTTTTGATAATGAAGAGATTGAAGTTGTTGCCTCTGATTTTGATAAAGAAATAGCAGCAAAAAAATCCTATACAAAGATTAAAAATGATAAATGTATTTGGAAGAATAATTGGGATGCAGCTGGCAAAAATGTTGTGTGGGATATGATTCATTACGATGTTCAATTAATCGGAGGAATTGTTCTGCACCAAGGTAGAATTGGTGAAATGCAGACAGGAGAGGGAAAGACACTAGTTTCTACGTTACCAATTTATCTAAATGCACTTACTGGGGACGGAGTTCACCTAGTAACTGTTAATGATTACTTAGCAAAAAGAGATAGCGCATGGATGGGTCCAATTCTTGAATTTCATGGACTTAGAATTGATTGTATTGACTTTCATAAACCTAATTCTCCTGAAAGAAAAAAGGCATATGATGCCGATATAACATATGGAACTAACAATGAGTTTGGTTTTGACTATTTAAGAGATAATATGTCCCACTCTCTAGATGATATTGTTCAGAGGAAGCATAACTACGCAATTATTGATGAGGTAGATTCAGTTCTTATTGATGATGCTAGGACTCCACTAATTATTTCAGGACCTACAAAAGATGGGGATCGTCATGAGTTCGATAATCTTAAACCAAAAATGCAAAGACTTGTTACACTTCAAAAAACATATCTTTCCACTATCCTTTCTGAGGCTAAAGAATTAATTAATAACTCAGAAAATGACAAAGGAGGTTTCCTGCTTTACAGGGTTTTTAGAGGTCTTCCAAAAAACAAAGCATTAATCAAATTTTTAAGTGAAGAAGGTATTAAACAAAAGCTTCAAAAAACTGAAAATTTCTACATGCAAGACAATAATAGGGAAATGCATCAGATTGATGAAGAATTATACTTTACAATTGATGAAAAAAACAATCAGATTGAGCTTACTGACAAAGGGATTGAGACTCTTTCTCAAGACTTAGATGATAAAGATTTCTTCATAATGCCTAATATTTCTACTGAAGTAGCTACTATAGAAAATAAAGGTTTGTCTAGTGAAGAAGAAGCTGAAGAGAAAAACAATCTATTTAATGATTTTAATATTAAAAGTGAAAGGATTCACAGTATAAATCAATTGTTAAAAGCTTATACATTATTTGAAAAAGATGTTGAGTATGTAGTAGTTGAAAATAAAGTAATGATTGTAGATGAACAAACTGGAAGAATCATGGATGGAAGAAGGTACTCAGATGGACTTCATCAAGCTATAGAAGCAAAAGAGAATGTAAAAATTGAAGCAGCTACTCAAACTTTTGCAACTATAACTCTTCAAAATTATTTTAGATTATATACTAAACTTTCTGGTATGACAGGAACTGCAGTAACTGAAGCTGGAGAGTTTTGGGAAATCTATAAACTAGATGTTACTGAAATTCCAACTAATAGACCAGTAGTAAGAAAAGATCAGGACGATTTAATATATAAATCAAAAAGAGAAAAATATAATGCTATAATTGAGGAAGTAATAAATCTTAGAAATAATAAAAGGCCAGTTCTAATTGGAACTACATCTGTTGAAATTTCTGAATTACTTAGTAAAATGTTAAGCAGATCAAATGTAAACCACAATGTTCTTAATGCAAAACTCCACAAAAAAGAAGCTGATATAGTTGCTGAAGCTGGTGATCCAGGAGTAGTTACAATAGCTACAAATATGGCAGGAAGAGGAACAGATATTAAATTAAGTAAAGATGTTATCGATTCTGGAGGTCTTGCAATTATAGGAACTGAGAGGCATGACTCAAGAAGAGTTGACAGACAGCTAAGGGGAAGATCTGGTAGGCAAGGTGATCCAGGAAGTTCTCAATTTTATGTTTCTTTTGAAGATAATTTAATGAGATTATTTGGTCAAGACAGAGTTTCAAATATAATGGATAGAATGGGATTGAAAGACGGAGAAAACATTCAACATCCAATGGTTACAAAATCAATTGAAAGAGCTCAAAAAAAGGTTGAAGAAAATAACTTTGGTATAAGGAAAAGGTTATTGGAGTATGATGATGTTATGAATTCACAAAGAAATATTATCTATACACTAAGAAAAAATGCTTTGAAAGGAGATAGACTACAGATAGATATAACTAATATAATGTTTGACACTATTGAAGAAATTGTTCTAGAAAATAAAAGCTCAAATAATTATAAAAACTTTGAATTTGAACTGATAACTACTTTCTCAATGTCATCCCCAATAACTGAAGATGAATTTCTAGGAACTAGTGAAGATGATTTAATTAATAATTTATACGAAGAATTAAATACTTTTTATAGAAATAAAAAAGAATTAAATAGAACATTAGCTTTCCCTGTAATAAAAAATGTTTATGAAAACAAAGCCAATTCCTTTAAAAGGATTGTAGTTCCATTTACAGATGGAAAAAAAATTATAAATATTGTAACTGATCTTAAAAAATCATACGAAAGCAAGGGTGAAAATTTAATTGATGATTTTGAAAAAAATATATCTCTTGCAATTATTGATGAAAAATGGAAAAATCATCTTAGAAAAATGGATGAGTTAAAGCAGTCAGTTCAATTAGCTGTTCATGAACAAAAGGATCCACTCTTGATTTATAAATTTGAAGCATATGAATTGTTTAAGTCAATGATTCATATTCTTAATAAAGAACTACTCTCGTTCCTTTTTAAATCTAATCTTCCAGATAATGAGGGAAAAATTAAAGATGCATCTAGCAATGGTTCAAGAAGTAATGATTATGAAACATCAAAACAAGAAAGCTTAAATAGTGATGAATTAGCTGCGAGAGCCAGAAGAGTTGGTGCTAGTGCTAGTAATCAAAATCAGAAAGTTGAAACAGTAACACGTGAAATACCAAAAATTGGAAGAAATGAAAAAGTCGAAATCAAAAATTCTAATTCTGGTGAACTTAAGACCTTAAAATTCAAGCAAGCAGAAAAATTACTTCAAACAGGTGAATGGGAGTTAATTAGCTAAATTTATCTGCATTATTCTTAAGTTTCTAGCTTATTTATATCAAATACTTATTTTAATAATCCATTTTCTGTCAATTTAATAATTATACTATTAAAGCATTTTGTTTTATGTAGATAGATGTTAATGGATGACTGATAATTATATTTTTGTAAATAACTTATGAAATTAAAAAACCAAGGTTTATATCTATCTGAGTTTGAACATGATAATTGTGGTGCTGGATTTATATGTAGTTTAAATGGTAAGAAGACTAATACTATTATAAGTCAAGCACTTAATATATTAACATGTCTAGAACATAGAGGTGCCGTAAGCTCTGATGGGCGAACTGGTGATGGAGCAGGAATACTTATTGAAATTCCTCATAATTTCTTTGTTAAACAATGTAGTTTTAGTATTCCTAATTCAAATGAATATGCTGTTGGTATGGTTTTTTTACCTAATAAAGTAAATCAATCTAATCACTGTATTAAGATTTTTGAAGATGAAATACGGAAACAGGATCTAGAAATATTAGGATGGAGGGATGTTCCAGTTAATTCAAAAGTTGTAGGAGCAATAGCTAGTAATACCAAACCTCAAATAAAACAAGTTTTTATTAAAAGTAATAGTCCTGGGTTAAGTGATAAAGATTTTAACTTAAGACTTTTTATTGCCAGAAAAATTAGTGAAAATTTAATCTACTCATCTGAACTTAATCAAAAGGAATATTTTTATTTTTCAAGTCTAAGTCTTAGAACAATTATTTATAAAGGGCTTCTAATTCCTGAAGATATTGAGAGATTCTATATTGACCTAAAAAACCCTAATCTAGTAACTAAACTGGCACTTGTTCATCAAAGATTTTCAACTAATACTTTCCCGACTTGGGATTTAGCTCAACCATTTAGATACATGTGCCATAATGGAGAAATAAATACCTTAAAAGGAAATATTAGTAGAATGAAAACTAGAGAAGAGCTTTTTAAATCAGCAGGAATTTCTAAAGAGGATATGTCTAAAATTTTACCCATTATAATCCCTGGAAAATCAGATTCTGCATCAATGGATATGGTTCTCGAATTATTACTAATGACAGGAAGATCTTTGCCAGAAGTTATGATGATGATGGTTCCTGAAGCATGGGAAAAGCATAATTCAATGACAGACGAAAAAAAAGCTTTTTATAAGTATAATAGTTGCATTATGGAACCATGGGATGGTCCTGCATCTATTCCTTTCACTGATGGTAAATATATTGGTGCTCTACTAGATAGAAATGGATTAAGACCTTCAAGATATACAGTTACAAAAGATGGTTATGTGGTTATGTCATCTGAAACAGGAGTAGTAGATCTTGATCCAGAGAATATATTGTCTCATGGAAGATTAGAACCAGGAAAAATGTTTTTAGTTGATATGGACGAAGGTAGAATTATTAATGATACTGAAATTAAGGATAACATAATCACTAAGAGGCCCTATAAGAAATGGATTAATAAGAATGTTTTACAATTAAGTGATATCTCATACACTGGAAATAGAACGCCAGATGAAAAAATTGATTTTGAAGTTAGGCTTAAAATATTTGGCTACACTAAAGAAGACTTCAAAAAGATTATAATTCCTATGAGTATAAGCGGGAAGGAATCTATTGGGTCTATGGGAATAGATACTCCACTTGCTGTTCTTTCAAAAAAACCACAATTAGTATACAATTACTTTAAACAACTATTTGCACAAGTAACAAACCCTCCACTAGATGGAATCAGAGAGGAGATAATAACTGATACAAGTTTATCACTAGGTAAAGGTTACAATATCTTCGATGTTATTGAAGAACATTCAATAAGTCTAAATATTAATAATCCCATTATATCAAACGAAGACCTTGATAAGATTAAATATATTAATCATGAAAAGTTTAAGTCAAGATCACTAGAATGTTTATATGAATTTAAAAAAGGTCATAATGGAATAGAAGAAGCTCTTGATGAAATTGTTTTAAAAATTGAAAGTTTTGTTGATGAAGGTATTAATATAATAATATTGAGTGATAGAAAGGTTTCTAAAAAGATGGCACCTATTCCTATTTTACTTGCTTGTTCCTTTGTTCATCAAACAATGATTAATCGAAAAAAGAGGTCAAAATTTGGAATTATAATTGAATCTGCTGAACCAAGAGAACCTCATCATTTTTCAATGTTATTTGGATATGGTGCAAGTGCTATTAATCCTTATCTCGTAAATGAAATAATAAGCTATCATCATAAAACTGGATATATTAAAGGCATTAGTTTAGAGTCTGCTATAGCAAATTTCAATGATGCAATAGCTAAGGGAATTCTTAAAGTAATGAACAAAATAGGTATCTCTACATTAAATTCTTATCGAGGTTCTCAAATTTTTGAAGCATTAGGATTAAAAACAAATTTTATAAATAAATATTTTAAAAACACACCTACAAGAATAGAAGGCGTTGGACTTTATGTTCTTGAAAAAGAAATTAGTCAAAGAGTTAAATTTGCATTTAATTCAGAGCCTGACTTCTCTTCTATTAAAACAGGAGGGGAATATAGGTGGAGAAGAGATGGGGAAAACCATATGTTAAATCCTAGTACAATTTCAAAACTTCAAGATTCTGTAAAAACTGAAAATTATAGCTCATATAAAGAATACTCTGAGCTTATTAACAAACAAGAAGAGCAATTAATGACAATTAGGGGACTTTTAAAATTTGTTGATTACAACCCAATTCCTATTGAAGAAGTTGAACCATGGACTGAAATTGTTAAAAGATTCAAGACTGGAGCTATGTCTTATGGCTCAATAAGCAAGGAAGCTCATGAAAATCTTGCAATTGCAATGAATAGAATTGGTGGAAAAAGCAATTCAGGAGAAGGAGGGGAGGATTTTGAAAGATTCAAGAAAGATGAAAATGGAGATTCAAGAAATAGCTCAATTAAACAAGTTGCTTCGGGTAGATTTGGAGTTAGTTCGTATTATTTAACAAATGCAGATGAAATTCAGATAAAAATGGCTCAAGGTGCCAAACCAGGTGAGGGAGGGCAACTTCCTGGTCCAAAAGTAAATCCTTTAATTGCCAAAGTGAGAAATTCTACTCCATATGTAGGACTAATCTCCCCTCCCCCCCACCATGATATATATTCAATTGAAGATCTTGCTCAATTAATATTTGATCTTAAAAATGCAAATCGAGATGCAAGAATTAATGTTAAATTAGTTTCTGAGGTAGGAGTGGGAACTATTGCAGCAGGAGTTGCTAAAGCTAAAGCAGATGTTATTTTAATTTCTGGTTATGACGGTGGTACAGGCGCATCCCCTTTAACTTCATTGAAACATGCAGGTTTACCATGGGAACTTGGATTAGCAGAAGCTCAACAAACATTAGTTTTAAATAATCTTAGAAGTAGAGTTGTACTAGAATGTGATGGTCAACTAAAGACTGGAAGAGATGTTGCTATTGCTTGCCTTTTAGGGGCAGAAGAGTTTGGATTTTCTACAGCCCCATTAGTAGCCTCAGGTTGCATTATGATGCGCGCTTGTCATTTAAATACATGTCCCGTCGGAATTGCAACACAAGACCCAGAACTAAGAAAGAATTTTAAAGGTAAGCCAGAGCACGTAATAAACTTTATGTATTTTGTAGCCCAGGAATTAAGAGAGATAATGGCAAACCTTGGTTTTAGAACAGTTGAAGAAATGATTGGTCAAAGTCAAAAATTACAGGCAAAAAAAGGGTTTGAAGACTATAAAGTTAAGGGAATAAATCTTGATAAGCTATTATATAAACCAGTCTCTAACAAGACTTATAATTACAGAAATACTGAAACTCAAGACCATAATTTAAAAAAAGTTTTAGATTTTAAAATTTTAAAAGAATCAAAATTGTCTATTAATAAGAAGATCAAGACCTATTTAGATTTTAAAATAAAGAATACAGATAGATCTGTAGGAGCTATCCTAAGTAATGAGATATCAAAATTACATGGAGAAAAAGGATTACCAAGAGAAACTTTAAATCTAACGTTCAATGGGTCAGCAGGTCAAAGTTTTGGTGCATTTGCAGTTACAGGTCTAAAAATGACAGTATTTGGTAACACAAACGATTATTTTGGTAAGGGATTATCAGGTGGAATTCTTAGTGTACGAATTCCCAAGAAGTCAACTTTTGAATCAGAGAAAAATATAATAACTGGTAATGTTGCATTATATGGTGCTATTTCTGGAGAGGCATATATTAATGGAATTGCAGGAGAGCGATTTTGTGTAAGAAATTCTGGTTCAAAAGCAGTAGTTGAAGGCATTGGAGATCACGGTTGTGAGTATATGACTGGTGGAATTGTTTTAGTTCTTGGAAACATAGGGAGAAATTTTGGAGCTGGAATGAGTGGAGGCATAGCTTATATTTATAAAAATGAACAATTTTCTGAAACTGAATTTAATATGGAAATGATAGATCTTGAGTCTGTTAATAATCAAGATGAAGATATTATTAGTAATATGTTGGAAAATCATTTTTCTTATACAAATAGTAAAATAGCAAAAATGATTCTCTCTAATTGGGTAAAAGAAAAACATAATTTTATTAAGGTGATGCCAAAAGAATATAAAATTGCCTTAGAAAAAATTGCTCAAGAGAAAATTAATGAACTGATAAAATAATGGGAAAAGTCAAAGGTTTTAAAGAATATAAAAGAATTGACGAAAAGTATATTCCTGTAAGGAAAAGACTTAAAAATTATAAGGAATTTACAATACCACCTAAAGAAGCAGAATTAAATTCGCAAGCTGCTAGATGCATGGATTGCGGAGTTCCTTTTTGTCATAGTGGTTGTCCTCTTGGTAATCTAATACCTGATTTCAATGATTTAGTTTATAATAATAACTGGAAAGAAGCCCTTGACACATTACACTCTACTAATAATTTTCCTGAATTTACTGGAAGATTATGTCCAGCTCCCTGTGAAGCCTCTTGCGTATTAGGTATTATAGATCCCCCTGTATCAATTGAATTGATTGAAAAACAAATTGTTGAAAGGGGTTTTAAAGAAAATTGGATTATTCCAAAAATTCCTGTTAAAAAGACAGAAAAGAAAATTGCTATTATTGGTTCTGGACCTGCTGGACTAGCTGCATCACAGCAACTAAATTCTGTTGGTCATAGTGTAACTGTTTTTGAAAGAGATAATAAAATTGGAGGATTACTTAGATATGGTATTCCAGATTTTAAACTTGAAAAAAATATAATTGATAGAAGGATTGACATTCTAGTTAAGGAAGGTATAAAATTTGAATGTAACATTGAAGTAGGAAAGAATATGAAGATTAAGGATTTAGAAGATAATTTTGATGCAATACTTATATGTACAGGATCATCAATCAAACGAGAATTAGATATACCTGGAGATAAACTTTCTGGGGTTATTCAGGCTATGGATTTCTTAACTCATAATAATAAATATGTTGATGGACAGATAGATGAACACATTAATAAATATGATGCTAAAGGCAAAAATGTTATAGTTATAGGTGGAGGAGATACAGGTTCAGATTGCATAGGGACGTCTAATAGACATGGAGCAAAAAGTGTTACTAACTTTGAGTTAGCCGAAAAGCCATCTACTGAAAGACTTTCAAAAAATCCATGGCCTCATTGGCCATTCACATTAAAATCATCTTCTTCACATAAGGAGGGTGTTGAAAGGGAATGGAGTATCTTAACAAAGGAATTTATTGGTGATAAAAATAATAGCATTAAAAGTCTAGTAACAGTTAATGTTGAGTTTAATGAAGAAAAAAATCAATTTGTTGAAATCCCTAACTCTAAAAAAATATGGGATTGTGACTTAGTTATTTTAGCATTAGGTTTTACTGGTCCTGAAAAAAAGTTACCTAAAGAATTAAATGTTATACTTGACAAGAAAGGTAATATATCGGCTAATTCTATCTATCAAACAAAAAAAAATAATATTTTTACTGCTGGTGATTGTAGGAGAGGACAATCTCTAATTGTATGGGCAATTTCTGAAGGAAGAGAAGCTTCTTATCATGTTGACAAGTACCTGATGGGATCGTCAAATCTTTCGAGAAAAAATACATTTGGAGATCTCTAATACCATTACTTTGGAATAAAAATATCATGAACTCTAAAAGGATTAAATTCCTAGTCATTTCTGCTTCGTACCCTTACAGAGGCGGGATTTCTGATTCGACTCACTCTTTTTGCAATGAGTTGATAAATAATAATATAAATACTGAAGTTTGGACATTTTCAGTATTATATCCTAATCTTATTTTTCCAGGCAAAACACAGTATAGTAATGAAAAATATAATCAGAACTTTATAGTTAGAAGATTAATTAATACAATTAATCCATTTAATTGGATTAGAATTTCTAAAAAGGTTAATAAACTAAATCCTGAATTTCTAATATTAAGGTATTGGTCACCTATTCTTTGCTTACCTTATTTTTTTATAGGACTATTTTTAAATAAAAAGATTAAAGTTATTGGTCTAATCGATAATTGGACTAATCATGAAAAAATTCCTTTTGAAAGTATTCTTAGAAAACTTTTAGTAAATGTTTGTAATAGTTTTATTTCATTCTCAGATAATGTTAGAGATCAAATTAAGTTAAGCACTAACAAAAAAGTTCTTTCATTATTCCATCCAATTAATTCAAACTTGCCTGAAATTAAAAATAAACAAAATGCAAAAGAAAACCTTGACTTAGATGATTCTTATTATGTCTCTTTTATTGGATTAATAAGAAAATATAAAGGAGTAGATTTATTAATAAATAGCTTTAAATATTTGAAAAATGAGAATATAAAATTGATAATTGCAGGAGAGTTTTATGATCCTATTGATAAATATTTAAATCAAATAAATAAACTAGGTTTAAAAGAGAAAGTTATAATTGTAAATAATTTCTTAGAGTCGTCTAAAATAAGAGATTATGTATGTGCAAGTGATTTAATTGTCCAACCTTATACAAGAGCTAGTCAAAGCGGAATTACACCTGTTGCCTACTTTTATGATACTCCTTTGGTTGTTTCTAATATTAATGGCTTAAAAGAGATAATACAAAGAGATAAAAGTGGAGAGGTTTTTAATAATTCAGCCAAAGAACTTTCAATAGCAATTCTTAATACAATTAAAAATGATAAACAAGAACTTTATATATCTAATATTAGAAAAGCTAAGATTAAATATACTTGGTTAAGATTTATTAAAGAGCTTGAAAAAATATAAGTATTTATTATAAAACTTAAAAGTTATAATACCAATAATTATTCCAAAAGTGGCACCAAATATTATATCTAAGGGGAAATGTACGCCAAGATAAATCCTACTGTACGAAATAAGGGAAGCATAAAAAAGTGAAATATAAATTAGATATCTAAACTTCTTTTTATATAAAAGTCCAAAGAAAACAGCTAGTGTAAATGAATTTGAGGCATGTGCTGAGAAGAAACCGTATTTTCCACCACAACTATCTTTAACAAGTCTAAGTGAATCTTTTATCACTTCATTGTAACAAGGTCTTAATCTTTGAAAGGAATCCTTAAATAGGTTTGCTGTTTGATCAGTAATTGTAATCATTATGGCAATCAAAATAAGAACGTAGACTAATTCTGAGAATTTAAATTTTAAACGTTTATTATAAAAGTAAAAGAATAATAAAATAGAATAGAAAAATATATTAGCTTCTTTATTAGATAAAAAGATCCAAAAATTATCAAAAACTGGAACTCCTAAGCTATTAAGATATATAAATAATTCAGTATCAAGATTCAATATCTCTTCAATCATTTATTGATATTATTTTTTTTGAAAGATAATTAAATCTAAGAAAAAGAAATAATGATGAAAAAAACAAACCTGATAATAATCCAATCCATATTCCTACCATAGCTAAAGAAGTATGAAAACCTAAAAAGTAAGAAATAGGAAAACCTAAAATACCATAACTAAAAAATATAATTATTGCAGGTTTATTTACATCTTGCATACCTCTCAAAGCACCAAGAACAACAGCTTGAATACCATCAAATAACTGAAAGACTCCAGCGACAATTAGTAATTTAGACGCAATACTTATCACCTCATTAACATCGTTTAAATTAGATTGGCCTGAAGGATCTAGATAAAGTAATGGAAGAAGGTCATTAAATATTAAAAAGATTAAACAGAAAAAAATATCAATTATAATTATTAATAAAAGTGTAGATATTGCAACTTCTCTTAATTTTTTAAAATTCATCATACCTCTTTGATTTCCAACTCTTATCATTGCTGCTACACCTACTCCTAGGGCAACCATATAAGTCATAGATGATAAATTTAATGCGATTTGGTTTGCAGCTTGTGAATTTTTTCCAATAAAACCTGACATCCACACTGCGGAAATAAAAAAAGCTACTTCAAAGAAACTATGTAATGCAGAAGGAAGTCCTAGATAGAGAATTTTTTTTACTCTTTTAATTTGAACTTTAGTAGGAAAGAACCTTATTATATACTTTGACAACTTTTCATGAAGCTTCAAATAAAAAATTATAAATGTAAGCATACATAATCTTGATATAAGAGTTCCTATAGCAGCTCCTTCCACACCTAGTTTAGGGAAAATCCAGAATCCAAATATTAAAACAAAATTTAAGATAACATTTATAACATTTCCCACTAGTGTAGAGTACATTGCTGCTCTAGTAAAAGATAATCCATCAGCAAATTGTCTAAATGATTGAAAAGTGACTATAGAAATAAGAGAGAATGACACCCAGAATAAATAAGGTGAAGCTAATTCTACGACCTCAATAGGTTGATTCATTGAATATAAAAGATTTCTGTTTAGAAATACTAATAAAAAGAGAACAAGACCAAGTATTATACATATTAAAAAACTATGTTCAAAAATTCCTGATATATCTTTATCTTTTTTAGCTCCATCAGCCTCAGCTATTAAAGGAGTAATTGCTTGAGAAAAACCAATTCCAATAGACATTCCAATGAAGACAAAACTATTTCCAAGAGATATAGCAGCTAGTTCAGCAGTACCAAGTTGTCCAACCATAATATTATCAACAAATTGAACAAAAGTATGACCCAACATGCCTATCATTACAGGGTATGCTAACTTTATATTATACTTAAACTCTCTAGTGTAGGTCGAGAACTTACTAAGTATATAATTCATGCTTATAATTTATAATTATCCATAAGATAGATTAGAGATGCCATTGCAGCTGCACCCAATTCCAATTCACGTTTATTAATTTTGTCAAAAGTGTCTGATGCAGCATGATGTACATCAAAATATCTTTGGGAATCAGGTCTTAAACCTGCTAAAATTACAAGACCATCTTTAAGCGGTCCAATATCAGCTCCACTTCCTCCAAGAAAAAAGTTATTCATTCCATAATCCTTAAATAATTCCTCAAATTTCTTAATTGATTTAAATTCTTTTTCTGATGTATCAAAGCTAAAACCTCTAGGAGTAAAACCACCTGCATCAGATTCAAGCGCAAAAAAATGTTTTTCATTTTTCAATCTAGATTCTTTAGCATATTTATTACCACCTCTTAATCCGTTTTCTTCATTAGCAAATAATACGACTCTAATAGTTCTTTTAGGTTTATAGTTTAAAGATTTAAAAATTCGTAAAACTTCCATAGATTGAACTATCCCTGCTCCATCATCATGACTTCCATCTCCTAGATCCCAGGTATCCAGATGTCCTCCCACAACAATAATTTCTTCAGGTTTTTCAGAACCTTTTATCTCTCCAATTACACTATGAGTTAAAACATCTGGGAAATTTTTAGAATTTTGTCTAAAAAAGAATTTTGTTTTTGGATTTAATGATAACATTGAACTTAAAAGTTCTGCACCGTTTGTACTAATTGCAGCAGCAGGAATTCTCTGGTTAAGAGTTAATCCATCATAATACATAGATCCAGTATGAGGATAATCATCAAGAATTGTAGTCATAGACCTAACTATTACTCCAACGGCTCCAAGTTTTGCAGCTTCAGCAGCACCTTGTGTTCTTTGATCTACACTTCCGCTATATGCTTGAAAAGTATTAATTAGAGTTTTATCCATTGGTCGATTATAAAAAACAATTTTTCCACTAATTGAATCTTTACCTAATTCTCTTAACTCATTAAAGCTATTAACTTCAATGACATTCGCAAATATACCAATTGAAGGTGTAGAAATTGAACCGCCAAGAGCAGCAATTGGAACTGATATATTATTGCCTGGTCTAGTTTCTATATGAGCGTACTCAGGAGCTCCTCTAACCCATTTTGGAACCATCACTGGTTGTAACCAAACTGAGTCAATATTGATAAGATCTAGCTGTTCTTTACCCCACTTTACCGATCTATCGTAATTGATGGATCCAGAAAGTCTGCCCCCTATTTGATTAGACAGATAATCAAGCCATTCATATGACTCACCATTAGATAATGCCTCATCGTATATCTTATTAATAAATACTGAATCACTATTAGAATTTTGAGAATATGTTATAAAAGTAAATGCTATTAAAAACAAATAATTAAGTAGTCTCATGAAATTATTTTTTTGAGGCAAAAAGATTAACATCATCCTTAGAGATGGGACTGCCACCAAGAATTATCAATCTTTCAATTACATTTCTAAGTTCCCTAATATTTCCAGACCATTCATAATTTTCAAGTAATTTTAATGAATCTGGATTAAATTCTTTTGTTTCTATGCCTTGTTCTTGCGATATTAATTTAGAAAAATGGGAAACAAGTATAGGTATATCAGATTTTCTTTTGCTTAACTCAGGAACTTCGATCATTATTACAGCAAGTCTATGATATAAATCTTCTCTAAAATTACCATTTTCAATTTCCTTTTTAAGATCTTTATTTGTAGCAGCTATAACTCTAACATCCACACTAATGTCTCTTTGACTTCCTACTCTTTGAATCTTACTTTCTTCAAGAGCTCTTAATACTTTTGCCTGTGCAGCAAGACTCATGTCACCAATTTCATCTAAAAATAAAGTTCCATTATTAGCAGCTTCAAATTTACCTTGTCTGTCTTTTACGGCAGATGTAAATGAACCTTTAAGATGTCCAAAAAGCTCACTTTCAATAAGCTCAGACGGAATAGCAGCACAATTTACCTCAATAAATGTTCCTTTACTTCTAGTACTTTTTTCATGAATATTATGAGCAACAAGCTCTTTACCAGTTCCACTTTCTCCTGTAATCAAAACTCTAGCCTCAGTTTGAGCTACTTTATCAATAACTGCATGTATTTCCATAACAGGTTCTGAATTACCAATAATTTCATATTTTTTAGCAACCTTTTGTCTTAAAATTTTATTCTCAGTAACTAACTCCTTTCTTTCAAGTGCATTTCTTACAGAGTTGATAAGTCTATTGAGGTCTGGGGGTTTAGATATAAAATCATAGGCACCAAGTTTCATTGATTCAACAGCTGTTTCAATATTTCCATGTCCAGTTAACATTATAAAAGGAAGTGTTAAGTTCGTTTTTCTAGTTCTTTGAAGTAATTCAATCCCATCAACCTTGGGCATTTTAATATCACAAAGAACTAAATCAAAAGATTCCTTTTTTATTAAGTCAAGACCTTTTTTACCATCAGAAGCTTGTTGTATTTCAAAGCTTGAATCTTCCTCAGTTAAAATTCTTACTAGAACTCTTCTAATCGGTTCCTCATCTTCAATTATAAGTATTTTACTCATATTAAGAATATTACAAAATCTAAGATAAAATTATTTATGCAAACATGTCTCTTACTTTTTCAAAAAAGGACTTATCAGATTTCTTAGGATTAGGTTTAAAATTATCATCATCTAACATTTCTTTAAAGAAATCTTTTTGTTTTTTATTTAGAGTTTTAGGAGTCCATATATTGACATGGACAAGTAAGTCTCCTTTTGAATAGCCATTTAAATCTGGTATACCCTTGTTTCTTAATCTTAAGGTTTTGCCTGATTGAATTCCAGAATCAAGTTTAATTCTAACTTTACCATCAATTAGATGGATATCCTTAGATATTCCTAGTACTGCTTCAGAAAGACTTATATATAAATCATAATGAAGATGTTTTCCATCTCTAGTAAAAAGATCATCCTGAGATTCTTCAATTAAAACAAGAAGATCACCAGAAAAACCATTTGGATTATTTGAGTCATTACCTTTACCTGAAACTTTTAATTGCATTCCTTCCTCAACACCTCCAGGAATTTTTATTGAAACTGTTTCTTCAGAATTAAGCATTCCATTAGAATCAGATCCTGGTGCTCTTGACAATATTGACTGACCAGATCCATTACAGGTTGGACATACAGACGTTGATTGCATTCTGCCAAGAATTGTATTTGTAATTCTAGAAACCTGACCAGATCCATTACAGGAATTACATGTTGAAAATTTTGAATCAGGTGATAAAACTTTTCGTTTGACTTTAATTTTTTTCTCAACACCGTTAATAATCTCTTCTAAATTTAATTTAACACGTATTCTTAAATTAGAACCTTTTGAGACTCGTTGACCTCCTCCACCAAATCCACCAAAAGATGAACCAAAAGCACTACCAAATATATCACCAAACTGACTAAAAATATCATCCATATCCATTCCACCTCCGCCAAATCCACCTGCACCATCAAATGCACTATGACCAAATTGATCATATTTAGATTTTTTATTTGGATCACTTAATATTTCATATGCCTCGGCAGCCTTTTTAAAATTTGATTCAGCAGTCTTATCACCAGGATTTTTATCAGGATGATATTGAATTGCTTTTTTTCTGTATGCTTTTTTAATTTCAGAAGCACTTGCACTTTTTGAAATGCCTAATATTTGGTAAAAATCTTCTTTCATATTTTTTTATTGTGCAACAACGACTTTAGGAAAATTGATAATAATATCTCCAAGCTTATATCCACCTTGAATTACATCAATAATTTTACCTTTTTGTTTGTCATCTATTGCGGGAATTTGACTTATTGCCTCATGAATTTCCGGATCAAAAATATCATCAATATTTACTTCAACTTCAATTAAACCTTGATTCTTCAGAGTGTCATTAAGTTTATTATAAATCAATTTAATACCTTCATCATTATCAGAATCAGAGTCTTGATTTAATGCTCTTTTAAAATCTTCTAAAACTGGAACCAAGCTAGTTAGAATCTCTTTACCAGCAGTCTTAAATAATTCAATCCTTTCTTTTGAAGTTCTTCTTTTGTAATTTTCAAACTCAGCAAATAATCTAAGGTATTTGTCTTGTTCGAGTTTTAAATTTTCATTCAATTCCTTAAGAGTAGAAGACTTCTTTTTAACTATGGGTTTAGAAGGCTTTTTAATATCAGTTTTCTTTTTAGTCATTGATTAATTTTATAAAGTAACTGCAATTTTTTTGCCAGAAAAATTTTATGCCAGAATGTCATACTTATTTTGATAAATCTTTTACAGCATCATCAATCTTCGGAAACTGGAAAGTAAAGTCGTTTAAATTATTTGAAATAACTTTCTGACTTGAAAGAACTAATTCAGACATTTCACCAAATAATACTTTTACTATGAACTTAGGGATCTTTGGAAATATGATTTTAGATCTATTATGTAATGCAATTTTACTTAATAATTCATTCTGAGTAATTGGGTTGGGAGAAACTAAATTAATTACTCCCCTATGATTTCTTTCAGCGCATCTTATAAAAATACTTGCAACATCGTTAACATGAATCCATGATTGCCATTGATTTCCTCTTCCTAAAGCAGAAAGTAAGAAGATTTTAGAAAGGTTTTTTGAGATTTTAAATACACCTCCAAACTTTGAAAGTACAAGACCTATTCTTAAAATAGAAAAGGATATTTCTGGAAGTTTTTTTTCAAATTCTAAAACTTTAGATTCCCATTTTATTACTACTTGATTAATAAAAGAATCTTTTATATTTTCAGAGTCCTCTTCACTTGAAACTTTTGTAAGAGAATTAGAATAAGCCGCAATCCCAGAAGCATTAATAAATGACTTTAATTTAACTCCATTTTCTTTAATCTGTTTTAGAATAAAATATGTTGAATAAAGTCTACTATTTAAAATTTTAGACTTGTTTTTATTTGTCCACAAATTAAATACACTAAAACCAGCTAAATTAACAACAGCATCAATACCTTGAAAGCAGTTAATATCAATTTCTTCAGAAAATGGATCCCAATAGAAATATTTTAAATTGATATTTTTAGATATTAATTTCTTGTTTCGAGTAAGTATATGTACTTGATATTTTTTAGCAAGTGCAAGATTAGTAATTTCTTGACCTAATGTACCTGAACCACCTGTTATTAATAGCTTCATATTGATTTTTTATTTATCTTTCGCTTAATATGGAAATAATTAGATCGAACTCTACAAAAATAGATGATGTTGACTTCAATTCTATAAAATTTGGAGATATTTTTACTGATCATATGTTTGAGTGTAATTTCAAAAATGGTGATTGGGAATCTCCAGTTATAAAACCATACGGTTCAATTGATATGGATCCATCTTCTCATGTTCTTCATTATGGTCAAGCAGTATTCGAGGGAATGAAAGGTTATAAAGATACTAAAGACCAATTATGGTTATTTAGGCCGAAAGATAATTATGAAAGACTAAAAAAATCCTGTGTGAGAATGAACATTCCAGTGTTACCTGCAGAATATTTTTTTAATGGACTTGAAAAACTAGTATTCCTTGAAAACAAATGGATTTCAAATAAACCAGGAGCATCATTATACATAAGACCATTTGTTTTTTCATCATCGAAAATGCTAGCAGCAAGTCCTTCTCTAGACTATAAATTTTTAATAATTTGCTCTCCTGGAGCTGCATATTATTCGAAATCATTAAGTGTCTATGTTGAAGATAAATATAGTAGAGCTGCACCTGGCGGTGCTGGTTATGCTAAGGCTGCCGGAAATTATGGTGCTGCATTTTACCCAACATCTTTAGCTATATCTAAAGGTTTTGATCAAATTGTATGGACAGACTCTGAATCTCATCAAAAAATTGAAGAAGTTGGTACAATGAGTATTTTATTTAGACTAGGAGACAAATTAGTTACACCTAAAACAAGTGATACAATTCTAGATGGTGTTACTAGAAAAAGTGTTATACAATGTGCAAAAGATATTGGTATTGAAGTAGAAGAGAGAGATGTAACTATATCTGAACTAATATCAGAATTTAAATCTGGTAATCTTAAAGAAGTTTTTGGATGTGGAACTGCTGCAGTAATTGCTTCTATATCCTCTTTTGGATATAAAGATGATAAATTTGAGATTAAAGAAGTTGAAAATAGTTACGCAAATAGTATTAAAACTTCTATTGTAAATATTCAACAAAATTTGTCTGAAGATACTCATGGTTGGAGACATAAGGTATCAGACTAATTACTTGTCTAGTATTTCCTTGATATTTGGCTTAAAATAGTTAGGACCTTTTAATATTTTTCCATCATCTCTAATAACAGGAGATCCATCTGTACTAAGTTTACTCATATTACTTCTTTGTATTTCATCAAAAACTTCAACAATCTTATCTTGTAATCCATGAGCTAAAATTGTTCCACAGAGAATGTATAGTTTATCGCCCAAAGCATCAGCAATTTCGACTAAATCTTTGTTCTTAGCTGCTTCTAAATATTCATTATTCTCTTCTTGCATTAATCTATATCTAAGATCAACTGTTGACTCATCAAGATTTGCTTCTTGACTCTCTGAATATTCAATTTTAAAAGCTTTATTAAATTCCTTTACTGCATCAATGGCATTAGTTATCATAATTATTAAATTTACATTAGAAATTTTAATAAAATTACTTAATGTTTACTAAAGGACAGCTTATTTTTGCTTTAATATTTACAATTGTATTCTCTTTGATTATTGCTTATTCTTATTTAAAAGATTACAAACTTCATAAAGTTTATTACAAGAATTCATATGTAATACTTATAATATTTATTGTTTTTATTTCAATTATAGCTACCTACAGCAGTTTATTCAGATAAATGAAAGATATACTATTAGTATTTATTGGAGGTGGATTAGGATCAGCTTTAAGACTATTACTTAACAAAATAATCCCTAGTGACGCTTTTCCGTACTCTACAATAACTGTTAACTTAATTGGAAGTTTTTTAATAGGCTTTATAATAAGTTATCTAATACATCACAATCTGTTAAAATCAGATTATTATTATTTTTTAGTAGTTGGTATTTGTGGAGGATTAACAACCTTTTCTGCTTTTTCACTTGAAAATCTTAACTTATTAAAATCCAATGATATAGTTCAATCTATTCTTTATGTAATTATAAGCGTATCTTTCTGTATACTTTTAGCTTACATTGGATTTATTCTGATGAATAAAATTTTAAACTATTAAAAATGAAAAACCTTCTTTATATTTTTCTGACCCTATTTCTCTCAATAAATGCTTATTCTCAAGAAAAGAATCTTTCTGAGGGACCATTTAATCAATTAATCATTAGAGGTGCAACACTAGTGAACGGAAATGGAAGCCCACCAGTTGGTCCTGTTGATATCGTAATTGAAAAAAATATAATTAAATCAATCAAGACTGTCGGATATCCTGGAGTAGAAATAGTTGAAAATAGACGTCCAAAATTGAAAAAAAATGGAAGAGAAATTGAAGCTAACGGAATGTATGTTCTTCCAGGTTTTATAGACATGCATGGGCATATAGGGGGAAGATCTCAAGGTGCAGAACCAGATTATGTCTTTAAATTATGGTTAGCACATGGAATAACAACAGTGAGAGAACCAGGAGGTAGAGGATTAGATTTTAGTATTGATCTAAAAAATAAAAGTTTAAAAAATGAAATAATTGCTCCAAGGCTATCAATCTACACAGGCTTCGGATCTGGTTTTGAAGAGGAGATTAGTACTGAAGAACAAGCTAGAGAATGGGTCAGGTTTAATGCCAAAAAAGGAGCTGATGGAATTAAATTTTTTGGTGCTGAGCCAGATATTATGATTGCTGCATTAGATGAAAATAATTCATTAGGATTGGGTTCAGCAATGCACCATGCTCAACTTAGTGTTGCAAAATGGAATGTTTTGAATTCAGCAAGAGCCGGTTTAACATCTATGGAACATTGGTATGGTCTTCCAGAGGCACTTTTTAATGACAAAACTGTCCAAAATTATCCTTATGACTATAATTACTCTAATGAACAGCATAGATTTGAGGAAGCTGGAAAATTATGGCAACAAGCAGCAGAGCCTGATTCAGAACACTGGAATAATGTAATGAATGAGTTAATTAGTTTAGATTTTACTCTTGATCCAACATTTAATATATATGAAGCTAGTAGAGATTTACAAAGAGCTAGAAGAGCTGAGTGGCATGAAGAATATACACTACCAAGTTTATGGGAATTTTATCAACCTAGTAGAATATCGCATGGATCTTACTGGCATTTTTGGGGTACTGAACAAGAGGTTGCATGGAAGAAAAATTTTAACCTCTGGATGAAATTTGTAAATGAATATAAAAACAGAGGTGGAAGAGTTACAGTTGGATCTGATTCTGGATTTATTTTTCAACTTTATGGATTTGCATATATAAGAGAGTTAGAACTTTTAAGAGAGGCTGGATTTCATCCAATAGAAGTTATAATGTCTGCAACACTAAATGGAGCTGAGGCTTTAGGTATGGATGATGAAATTGGATCTATTGAAATTGGAAAGAAAGCAGATTTGTTAATTGTTGAGGAAAACCCTTTAGAGAATTTAAAGGTATTGTATGGAACAGGAGCAATTAAACTTAATGATAAAAATGAAGTTAAAAGAGTTGGTGGTGTTAAGTATACAATTAAAGATGGTATAGTTTATGACTCAAAACTCTTACTTGAAGATGTAAAGAAAATGGTGAGAGATAGCAAAGATAAACTAGACTACGAGATTTATCAACCAGGTCAGAGTAAAGACTGGATAAAAAAAAACAAAACAAAGATTGATTAATTTGTATTATCTAAAAACTCAAACATCTTTGAATTAAAAATATTTGGCTCGTCTACATTGACTACATGACCACAATTAGGAATTACAAATAATAAAGATTTTTTATGGGTCTCTACCAATTCTTTCACAGACGGAAGGAACATATAATCTTGATCACCCATTATATAATATGTTGGTATACTGATTTCAATTTGTCTAAAAAATTTAAGTAATGGAACTAACTCACTAGTTAACTGAAACCATTTCTTAAATTCCTTTTGATATAATTTTTTTGCTTCATTAATGAATAATAATCTAGATTCTTTATGATTTTTATTTGGCATAATAATATATGCTAAGAGATTATATATCCACATATAAGGTAAAACTGACTTTGTAGAATTTCCAAGAAACATTAGTATTTTAGATCTAAGATTAAGTTTCATTATAGCTCCACCCATAACGAGGCTTTGAACCCTCTTAGGATTTTTTTCGGCAAAATTCCTAATTAAAATTGTACCTAGTGAAATTCCAACAAAATGAGATTTCTTTATTTTTTCAGCATCAATAACTTCGAGAATATCATTTGTTATTGAATTAAAGGTGTACTTTTTTTTAAAAGGATTAAGAGTAATAGATTTAGACTTACCATGACCCCTAAGGTCTAATAAAAGAAGGTTATATTTTTTTGAAAAATATTTTATTTGCTTGTACCATATAGTTGAACTCCCTCCTGCTCCATGAACAAATGTTATCCAATTAGCATTCTTATTTTTACAAAGAAACTTGGTGTAGTGAATCATAATTATAGTTCGTCAATAATTAATTCCATTTCATTTTGAATTTTTTTTGCTGCTTCTGATGCTTTTTTAGCAAAATCATCATTAGGAGAAGCATAAATAATTGATCTTGAAGAATTGACTATTAATTTAAAATCTTTATCTAATCCATATTCACATATTTCCTTCAAGTTTCCACCTTGAGCACCAACACCTGGAATTAATAAATATGAGTTAGGAACTAGTTTTCTAATTTTTCCAATTTCTTCTGTATTTTTTGCTCCAACAACATACATTATCTTATCATTATTTGCCCATGTCTTTGACATATTAATGACTTTCTCATATAACTTACCAGAATTATCATCCAAAACTAATTCTTGGAAATCTTCAGAACCCTTATTAGAAGTTAAGGCTAGTAAAAATACATACTTGTTTTCAAAAGTTAGAAAAGGTTCAACTGAATCAGACCCCATATAAGGGGAAACAGTAATTGAATCAAAGTCTAGATCTTTTAAAAAAGCATTTGCATACATTTTAGATGTATTTCCTATATCCCCTCTCTTAGCATCTGCTATAGTAAATATTTCAGGATAATTATTTTTCAAATATTCAGAAATCTTTACAAGTGATTTATAACCACCTACTCCATGTGCTTCAAAAAAAGCAATATTAGGCTTATATGCAATTGCATATTGATTTGTTGAATCTATAATTTGTTTTGCAAATTCAAATATTGGGTCATCATGTTTAATCAATGATTTAGGAATCATATTAATATCAATATCTAAGCCTATACATAGAAAAGACTTTTTTTTGTTTATTTGACTATTAATTTTATTATTTAACATTATACTTCACCTGCTTCTTTAAGTCTCTCAGTATTTATAAAAAGTTGTATTTCATCAATTAATTTTGACACATCTCCATCTAATATTTTTGGTAAATCATATAACGAAAGACCTATTCTATGATCAGTTACCCTTCCTTGTGGGTAATTATATGTCCTAATTTTGGCTGATCTATCTCCAGATTTAACAAGCTCATTTCTTTTTTTAGAATCAGATTCCATTCTTTTGTTTAATTCAATTTCATATACTCTTGATCTTAAGACCTTCATAGCCTTTTCTTTATTTTTATGTTGAGATTTTTGATCCTGACATTGAGCAACAATACCTGTAGGTTCATGAGTTAATCTAACAGCAGATAATGTAGTATTTACTGATTGACCTCCAGGTCCTGAAGAACAAAAATAATCAACTCTAACTTCATTCATATTTATATCTACGTCAAACTCTTCAGCTTCAGGAAGAACCATAACTGTCGCTGCAGAAGTGTGAACTCTTCCTTGTGTCTCTGTTTGAGGAACTCTTTGAACTCTATGAACACCTGATTCATATTTAAGAATACCATAAACATCTTGTCCAGATATTTCAAAAATGACCTCTTTAAATCCACCATCATTTCCCTCACTAGTATCAACAACGCTAATTTTCCATTTTCTATCTTGAGCAAATTTCGTATACATTCTATATAAATCTCCTGCAAAAATACTAGCCTCATCTCCACCAGTTCCAGCTCTAATTTCAACAACAACATTTTTTGAGTCTTCTGGATCTTTAGGAATTAATAAAATTTTTATTTCTTCCTCAAGATTCTTAATAGCTTGTTTAGAGAGATCTAATTCTTCTTTTGCCATTGCAATCATATCATCATCATCAGATGAATTTAAGTATTCCTCTGCTTCTAATTTTTGACTTACAGCATTCTTATACATTTTACCTGTTTCGACTAGCTTACTAAGTTCTTTTAACTCCTTATTTAATTGAATATATTTCTTTTGATCAGCAATAATGTCAGGATTACTAATCATTTGATATATCTCATCATATCTTTTTTCAATTATTTCAATTTTTTCTAATAGCATATTATAACTGTCTAATATTCAAAATTACCTAATTCTGATTGAATGGTTAACTTCTTATTATCTGATTTAACTACTTCACCTATAATTTTAGCTTCAACACCTACTGATTCTGATATTTTTATTATTTCAGAGGCATTGACGAAATCCGTATATATTTCCATTCTATGACCCATATTAAATACTTTATACATCTCTTTGGGGTCAGTATTTGACTCATTCATAATGAGTTTAAAAATTGGAGGAGTTTCGAAAAGATTATTTTTAATAATATGGAGGTTATCAATGAAATGAAGAATTTTTGTTTGACCACCTCCTGTACAATGAATAATTCCATCAATTTTATCTTTACCTACATTATCAAAAATCTTTTTTAATAGAGGCGCATATGACCTAGTAGGAGACAAAAGCATCTTTCCAACATTAAGGCTAAAGTTCTGAAGCTTATCTGTCAATTTTTTTGAACCACAGTAAGTCAGTTCATCTGGAACTTCATGATCAAATGACTCTGGATATAATGTCTTTAAGTATTTAGCTAATACATCATGACGAGCAGATGTAAGACCATTGCTTCCTATACCTGAATTATATTCTTTATCATATGAAGAAATACCTGTCGATGATAGTCCTACTATAACATTTCCTGGTTTTATATTAGAATTATCGACTATTTGATCTTTTTTTATTCTAACTGTCAAACAAGAATCAACAATTATTGTTCTAACTAAATCACCAACATCGGCAGTTTCCCCACCCCCACTATGAATATTAATTCCAAGATCTCTATAGTAAGATAAGATTTCATTAGTACCAGAAATAATTTCAGAAATAACATCACCTGAAATTTTATTTTTATTTCTTCCAATTGTAGATGATAGTACTATGTTATCAATTGCACCAACACACGCAACATCATCAAGATTCATTACAATAGAGTCTTGAGCAATTCCTTTCCATACAGATAAGTCTCCAGTTTCCTTCCAATAAACGTACGCAAGAGATGACTTAGTTCCGGCACCGTCAGAATGTATAATTAAAGCATGATCATTAGAGCCTGATAAAAAATCAGGAAGTATTTTGCAAAAAGCCTTTGGATAAAGACCTTTATCTTGATTCTTAATTGCATTATGGACATCTTCTTTATCTGAAGAAACTCCTCTTAATTTATATCTATTGGACATTTTTCAGCGTAAAGTTATCAAAAAAAAATCTTAATAAGTTTTTAATAAAATTCATCGCTTAATTGTCTCAAAAATTTCAATTTAATCTAATTTAGAATTTTAAAAAATATGTTTATAACTAATCAATTTTTCTCATTTATATAACTCATTTTATATAAAATTGATAAATTTTTAAGCTATAAATATTAGATTAATAAAAGTTGATTTAAACAGAAGTATTTGACTTTAAAGATTTTTAAAAAAATTTAAATTGTAATAAATAATTAACAATAAAAAAATGAGCAAATCCAAATTAGAATATATATGGCTTGATGGTTATACTCCTACTGCAAACATGAGAAGTAAAACCAAAGTGATTAATAATTTTAGTGGAAAAATCGATGACTGTCCTGAATGGAGTTTCGATGGTTCCTCTACTAAACAGGCAGAAGGGAATTCATCTGATTGTATCTTAAAACCTGTTTCAATTTACCCAGATCCAACTAGAGAAAGTGGATACTTGGTAATGACAGAGGTTTTAAATTCTGATAGAACCCCTCATATCTCAAATTCAAGATCTACAATCGATGATGATGATAACGATTTTTGGTTTGGTTTTGAACAAGAATACTTCATTATGGATAATGAAACACAATTACCTCTTGGATTTCCAGTGGGTGGGTATCCAGGTCCTCAAGGTATGTACTACTGTTCAGTTGGTGGGAAAAATACTCATGGAAGAGAATTAGTAGAGATTCACTCAGATTTGTGTATTGATGCCGGATTAAACTTTGAAGGTATTAATCAAGAAGTTGCTTCAGGTCAGTGGGAATTTCAAGTTTTTGCAAAAGGAGCCAAAAATGCAGGTGACGAAGTTTGGATAGCTAGATATTTATTAGATAGACTAACAGAAGATTATGGATTCTATATTGAATACCATCCAAAACCAATTAAAGGGGATTGGAATGGATCCGGAATGCATGCAAACTTTTCAAACAATACCTTGAGAACATGTGGAGACAAAGCAACTTATGAGAAGATATGTGAAGCGTTTAGACCTCTAACTAAGGAACACATTGAAGTTTATGGAGAATTTAATGACCAAAGACTTACCGGACTTCACGAAACTCAATCAATCCATGAATTCAGTTTTGGTATCTCTGATAGAGGAGCTTCAATTAGAATTCCAATTGGAACTGTTGAGAGTGGCTGGAAAGGCTGGTTGGAAGATAGAAGACCTGCTTCAAATGCTGATCCATACAAAGTGGCGGCTAGAATAGTTAAGACTGTTAAAAGCGCTTAAATCAATTAACTTAATAGAGGGATTATAAATATTAGATACAATATCAATAAGATAATCCCTTTTTTTCTTGTCAATACATTTCGTTTTCCAAAATAAGCTAGTGGAAGTATTATTGCTGAGAAGAGAACTACCCACAGCATATCATTAAATATTACACTGTTTTGAATTCCACCAATTGGAATTATTGATGAAGTAACACCTATAACTACAAGTAAATTAAAGATATTGGATCCAATTAGGTTTCCAATTGATAAATCATTTTGTTTCTTTAGTGATGCAACAATTGAAGCAGCAAGCTCTGGAATACTTGTGCCAATTGCAACCATAGTAATACTAATTACTCTCTCAGAAATTTCAAACTTATTAGCTACTGTAACAGCTGATTTAATTAAAGTTTCAGATCCTAGCCATAATAATGATCCACTAAAAATAATATACATAAATGATTTTGTGATGGATATTTTATTATTGTCAATCTCCTCAGAAAATTCAGAAATACTTTTCTTTTGGTAGATAAACAGATAGAAAAGAATAGCTGTAATCGAAATAAGTAAAATAAAACCTTCAGTTCTAGATATCTGATTATCTGTGTAAATGATAAAATAAAAAAGTGCAGTGGAAATCATTAGCAAAGGAAAATCAGTGTAATAAAACCTCTGTTTAAGCGTTATTGGATATATAATTGTAATTATTCCAAGTACTAATCCAATGTTTGCAATATTAGAACCTAATACATTTCCAATTGCAAAACTAGGTAACCCATCAAGGGTAGCATTTAAGCTTACTATTAATTCTGGAGCAGAAGTTGCAAAAGAAACTACAGTCATACCAATAATAATCTTAGGTACGGAAAATTTTAATGATATATCAATTGAAGACTTTGTAAGTAAATCTCCTCCGTAAGAGAGTAATATTATACCAAATAAAATTCCTAAGTAATCCAAAATCTATTTTTTGAGGGCAATGGAGGACTCAAACCCCCATCTGAAGAGCCGTAATCTTCTGTTCTATTCAGTTGAACTAATTGCCCGAGATAGTGCAAAAATATATATATAATTTATAATTTAGACGTTAATGAATATATTTCTGACCTGTTTATTTAACGGACTATACAAAGAGTATATATGGCTTCATAATGAGTATGAAAAGAATTGGAGCAAACCAAAAAGATATTCTGAACTTACTCCAAAGGAAATTAAGGTTATAATTGATAACTATGAGTCTGGATTAAATGATGGGTCAACTAAAAAACTAATTTTTAAAAAAGTTAAAAGAATTGAAAATATTCTTAATAAAAGATTAAAAAAATATCAATTTGAAACTTATAATGAATTAAACAGGTTTGGTAATTTAAAAGAGTTTAGACTCTATCAATTTGTTATAGCCTACAAAAAAGCGCTCGAAAATTATTATAAAAAAGCTTTAGTTAGTTAGTTTCCTTAACTTTTAAAAAAAGAAATGGACTGTAGATGTAAAGAATGTAATAGTACTAAATCATATGATTGCACTTGTAGTAATTATTAGTGAAAATAAATTAAAGTGTTTGATATCAATAACTTACCCAAAGTTATTAACAATTTTAAGTTTCAATTTGTTTTTGTAGAATAGATTTATACTTTTATATATGATAAGTAGTTGTTATGGAAAAATCCGCCAAAACACTCAAAGTGAAAACTTGGAAAAACCTTATCAAGCTTTAAACATCAAAAATCAGTAAGATTAACTGTAATTTGGAATACCAATCGTGTTTAAAGAAAAAAAGATCAAGTGATAGAAACAGACAAATTATCTGTGAAACTCAAGGCGAAAGTTAAGATATAGCTTGTGAAATTTTAAATACTAAACCGAAAAAATTATCAGGTGTTGAAGGAATTCAAAGGTATTTAAAGAGAATTAGAAAGCCCGATTCATTCGTGATTCGGGCTTTCGAATTTTAAAACCTTTATTTAATTTAAAAATATTATAAATGAAAAAACTTTTTTACCTACTATCTATATCCTTAATTATTAACGGATGTTCAATTACTGGTTCAGCTGATGTAATTGAAAATGGCTCAAATAACGAAGTAATTATCCTGAAAGTTCCTTCAGAGCCAGATACTATATCAGATGATATGCAGTATGCCAACTTTGAAATAGAAGTTCCAGAAATCACTCAGGATATATACAAAAACGGATCCATAAACGCATACATTGAAAGAACCTATGATGATGGAAGCCCAAGTAGATGGAGCCAATTACCTCAAGTATTTCTTAATTCGGAGAACAGTACATCTGCTTACATAAGCTTTGGCGAAGGATTTATCAGAGTTTCTATGCAATCTATGGAAACAGTTGAAGAACTATTTGAAATGTTCAAGGAAAGAAACCTAAAACTCGTAATTGTCAATTAACATTGTGAACCTCTGCATAAGTTTTATATGGAAGTTTAATAGGTGAAATTATTTCAAAAATCTTACAGTTGTTCTTTGTGGATAACTGTATTTTTTTTTCATTATCAACTATAATAAAGTCTCCTTTACTAAAGACTTGATCTTTTAAATTTAAATTTCCTGATAAAATAAACATTGAATGATAACAATTTTCTTCTATTATATGTACGTTTTCACCATCTGTAAAACTAGATTCAAATATTTTTACACCAACGCTATCTAAACCAAGTTGATTTTCATTATTCGAGATAGTTTTTATTTCTACTCCATTATTTTTATCTAATTTAAATTCTTCAGATTTAAAATCATTATAACTTGCTTCTATATAAAGAGATTCTTGAATGTTAGGGTCAAACCATATTTGAAATATTTCTGAATCAGATTTTAGTTTTTCAGAATGTGAAATACCTTTGCCCGCCTTGATAATTTGAACATCTCCTTTTTTTAGAGTAATCCATTTTTCAAGAAGTGTATCATAATGCTCAATTTCACCTTTTAAAACAAAACTACATATTTCAAACCCTCTATGAGGATGAAGACCAATAGTGCTATCATTACCTGGAGCCCATGCGTGAGCCCAATAAAAAAGATTAGAGTAAGGGCTTAATTGACCACCATCTTGAGGGAAACCAATTGGTTTTTTTTCTAAAATTTGACCATTATTAAAATTGCCATTAGCTTGATTTTCTTTAGTAAATACTTTGATTGGCATGTGTTAGTTTTAAAGAACTAAATTAAAATATTTTAGTTGTATTGTCATCAACCAGATTAATGAAATTTTAATATTATTAGAAACTATATTGTAACTATTCTTTTTTTTTAGTTGGAAAATTAACATTTTGACTCTCCCAATAAATTACTTTATCTCCTACCAAACGAAACTTGATATATTTTGATGAAATATTTATCCTATACTGAGGTTGAAATTCATTTTCAATTTTACTTACCTTAGCTTGAGCTGAAACAGTTGATATTTGAGGATCAAAAAAATTTAGTCTTTCTTCAAAAACTCCAAAATCATAATAGTATTCATCATAATCTGACATATTTGAAATATCTGTGGGATCACCAAATTTATCAATGATCAATTGTTTAGAAGTTAACATTGACATTGAATCATTATGATTATATAATATATTGGAACACGATACTAAGAAAAATAATATTAAAAGTGATCTTTTATACATTTAATAAAGTTATGAAATTTTAGAACCTAAACTAATTGACTTTAATTTTAACCATATACCCCAACTCCACCAGTGGAAGCTGCCTCAGCTTCTTGAATTATTCTCATTAAGAAAAGAGAATAGACTGTTACATCTGGACCCCCTCTTTCTTCATCAAGAACTTCTACAGAAATATCTTCCGTGTATTTTATCCAAGAATGTTTAAGCCACTTGTAATCAATTTTTAATATTTCACTATTATTATATATGACATTATAAATTGTAGCAGAACTCCACATACTTTTTGTGGTTTTTGTAACAGAATATTCTTCTTTAATTCTACCATTTTCCAATATTTGAATAAAATAACCTTTTAAAGATTTAAGGATTATTTTAGCTACTTCAACTCCACCCGCAGTTACCTTATATTGACTTTTCCAAAAACTTATTTTTTGAATTTCATAAGTTTTATTATTATAAAAAAAGATAATCTTAGAAGAGAACCAACTTGGTCTTGAACCTTTAATTATAGGTATATTACTTTCTAGAATTTGAAAATCTTTTTTACCCATTTGATATCTAACTTTATAATTCATTCTGATATTTTAAATTCTGTTATATAATATCCAATTTCTTCATCTGCTATCATTTTAGACATATCAAACCAGATATAATTTGGAAATCCATATTTTTTATTATACTCAATATCATAAAATTCAGGTTCTTTATCAAGTTTTGAATCTATAAATTGAAAGATTTCATTAATTGTATAGAAAGACTCAAATCCTATTGTTTGATCAGGACTAAATCCATTTATTGTCTTTATTATTCCATTTTCAACGACTATAGTTTTAGGTAGAACAAATTCCTCAGGAAAACAAAAGCATGAAATCTGCTGAATCATTGTGTAATTGGATATGTTTAAAGATTTCCAAAGTTCTCTACCTGAAAATAATTCTTGTTTAGAACAAGAATTAAAAAGAAATAACATAAATAATACAAATGAAAATCTAGTGGTCATCTTTTACCTTGACATAATTAGAAGACTTTTGCTTGAATTTATTAAATCTAGGGATTGAAACATTTTGAATGTAAGGATTATATGGATTTTTCTTTTCATAATCTTGATGGTAATCTTCTGCATAATAGAACTCATCTATTTTCTTTATTTCAGTAATAATGTTTTTTCCAAAAATTGAACTAGTAGATAAAAAATCAATATAATTTTTAATCTTCTTTTGTTCATCTTCATTATTATAGAAAGCTATAGATCTATATTGTGTTCCATAGTCAGGACCCTGTCTATTTGGGGTTGTTGGATTATGAGAATCAAAAAAAACTTTTAAAAGTGTATCAAATGAAACTACAGAACTATCATAAATAATTTCAATAGCTTCTGCATGACCAGTTTTACCTGACATAACTTGATAGTAGTTAGGATTTACAGAAAATCCTCCTGCATAGCCTGAATAGACTTCTTTAACACCATCTAAGCTTTCATATATAGTTTCGACACACCAAAAACAGCCTGATGCAAAATATGCTTTACTCATCCCTTCTAAATCCTGATTATTAATAGAAAATACCGGCTCTGGATTATCAATAGGTTTAGATGAACTAATATCACATGATAAACAGAAAATAAAAATGGAGAAAAAATATTTTTTCATAAATGTCTTAATATATTAAACAAATATAATATTAAGTGATTTTAAGAATTAGTTTTTAGAGATTAATTTAAAAAATTATTGATTCTTTCAATATCCTCCTTGTAAGTCATATCTGGAACATGTTCGCATAAAGGAAAAGTCATTATAGATTCTTTATCATCTAAAATCATATTTTGAAGAGCAGAGGGGAGTTCTTTTTCTCCTCTTTTCTTATTAACAGGACAGTCTTTTAAGTATTTATATACTTTACTTCCTATAAAGGAGAATATATTCATACTTACATATTTTTTTTGATTGTTATTTCTGATAATTTCTATATCTGGCTTTTCAATAATTTCTGAAAGAAAATTATTTTCAATTTTTAAAATAGAGAAAGATGATAATCTTTCCTGAGAGAAATCTAAACACTCATAATCATATGCTATCATTGAGTTATAGTTGTTCTCTCTCTTTAAAAGTTCCATTGCGTTTGCTGAATATAAATTATCACAATTACATACTAAAAATCTAGTTTTCATTAACTCTTTATACTGATTCATCGTCTGAAAAATTGCATCTGAAGTCCCAGATGGTTTTACTTGTCCATAAAAGTCTTGAAAAGCAAATTTTAAATTTATACCTAATTTATTTTCAAGAGATTTGAGATATTTTTGAAAATCTTTAGAGTCATCAGAAATGATTATGTAAAAATTTTTTATCTCGGCATTAATAGCGTTTTTTATAAGATAATATATTAAGGGCTCCATCCTTTCCCCTACTTGAATATATCCTTTCACCCTATAGTTAGACTGATCTAATTGAGTCTTAGATATATTTTTACTACTAGATGATTTCTTCATTCTAGATGAAACTCCAGCTGCCATTATTATCAAAGGAATATTACTCATTTAAAAAAGTTTTTGGAGCAGAGCCTTTGTTAGCTATAAAAGTTTCCTTAACTCCAATTTTATTAAACTCTTCAATTATCTTATGAGAAATATTTTTGTCATTAGACAAACAGACTATTGAACCTCCACCTCCACTCCCAACAATTTTTGAAGCTAGTGATCCATTTTGTTTTGCTATTTCTATCATATTATCAATTTCAGGTGTAGTGATTTTTAAATCATTTTTTAAAAAATCATGATGATCATTCATGAGTTTAGAAATTCTTTCAATATTTAAAGAAGGTTTCTCAAATTCCTTTTTCGCATTTAAAGTAATTCCATAATTCCCTATTGCAGCTCTAAAATATGGCCGACTATTTTTATCTAATTCTGATAAACATTTTTCAAAATCAAAACTTGAAGGGTCATATATATCAAAATTTGGAAATTTTTTCTTAATAGAATCAATAGAAAGCAAAGCGTTTGTTTTTAATTTCTTTAATAGTCCCTGAGTATCCTTAGCTTGGTTTGATACCCCAATTATCATATCGCAAAGTTCATGGTTGTAGGTTATTACTTTATCTTTTAATGTATCAAGAAAAATAGTTTTTCCATATGAAATTGTGTACTGATCCATTTTACCCCCTGAACCTCCCATTTCTGTAACCTCAATACGATAAGAAATCTCTGCTAGTATTTCTGAAGTTACTTTTTTATTAGTAAAAGTGGTCAAAAGAAAATTTACCCAAGCCACTATAAGAGCTGAAGAACTTGAAAGACCAGAATTAATTGGAATATTACTAGTTATAATAATATCATATCCTTTATCTGGGAAACAACTATAATCTTTAAGAACTCTTAAAGCAATTTTTAATAAGTCCGTTTCATTTTGATCATTATCAATATCAATATTTATTTGATCGTATTCCCCTATATCCTTTTTAAAAATATTCAAATATCTAGAATGATTATTTTTTGCACTAACCTCAATGTTCCTATTTATTGTTGTAGCTATTATAGGAAGGTTAAGGTAATCTTGATGATCACCAAATAAACAAACTCTGGCAGGAGCTTTTGAAATTATTTTATTTATCATTAAGAGATAATATCAAAAGTTTTAGTTGTAGCCCAATTTCCTCTAGTAAAATCAGGAAATTGTTGGGGTTCACCATCATTTTGTACAGAATTAGAGGTTAATTCAATTAATGCACTCCAAGCACATCCTTCATAAACATTTTGATCTAATGGAGTTCCATTTTTAAGACATTCAACAATCCTATACATCATAATGCCATCCATTCCGCCATGACCAGAATCTTTAGTTTTTTCATTTAATCTTTTGTATAAAGGATGGTCATACTTCTCGTATAGTCGTTTTATACCATCATCTTTTATCCATTGATGAGATCCTTTAGTAAAATTTTCAAATCCACCATCAAAAGCTGCTCTAGTTGGTCCTCCAGCTAGAATTCCTTTGGTTCCTTGAATTAAATTAAGTCTTGTGTAAGGTCTAGGACTAGTCTCATCCCATTGGACCATGATAGTTCTTCCTATATGAGTTTTTATAATTGAAGTGTTTAAATCTCCATTTTGATAATTTAACTTATTCCATTTATGATTTTCTGGAAAATTTTCACTAGCAAATTTCTTCCTACCCAAAGCAGGAGTGGAGAAAGAAACTATTGTTTTAAAATTATCTTCAGATCTTAGAAGGTTCATATATTGAGATACAGGTCCCAAACCATGAGTTGGATAAAGGTTTCCTTTTTTCTTTTCATATTGTAATGTTCTCCACGAACCAGTACCTCTTTCTTCTTCAAACATTTGAAACCTAAGATCATGAATATAAGCAGCTTCAGCATGAAGAAGATCACCTAAATGTCCATTTCTTATTATATTTAAAAACATAAGCTCCTCTCTCCCATAGTTAACATTCTCCATCATCATACAATGCTTATTGTATTTTTCAGAAGTATTTACTATTTCCCATAATTGTTTAACAGAAAGTGCTAAGGGCACCTCAACAAATGCATGAGCATTATTTTTCATAACCTCAATTGCCATTTCACCATGACTATTCCAGTTAGTTGAAATAAAAACTATATCAGGCTTAACTTCTTTTAGCATGGTTTTCCATTTATTTTCTCCACCCCAATAAGTATTTATTCTGTCTACTGGTTTATTTAGTTTTTTAAGAATTTCCTTAGAAGCATTAATATTATCTTCATATAAATCTGAAATCGCAACAACTTCAGTACCAGGAAGTGATGCAAATAAATTTATATGCCCTTTACCCCTGTTACCTACACCAATAAATGCTGCTTTTATATTTTTCAATTTAGGAGATATAAAATCTCCCATATACTTTTGTTCAGAGCTTCTTGATTTAAATGAATATAAACCAGGAGTTGAGGCAAAAGCGGCAGATAGTGAGGTTGTTTTAATAAACTTTCTGCGATCAAACTTAGACATAAGGTATATTTAGAGTATTAATTTACATGATTTTTTTATCTTTAAAATAACTTAAAGACTATTTCTATGAGTATGATACCTGACAATGTACATAAAGAGATTCCCGGAAATCCTTCCACAGCAAAAAGTAGTGAACAAAAACTTAGAACTCATGCAACAGAAGAATCTCTCAGAGTTTTAACAATGGATCAATGGAACTTTTGGATTGAAAATGGCTATGTAGTTATTAAAAATGCTATATCAAAAGATCAAGCGATGAAAACTGCAGAATTTATATGGGAATTTGATGACAAAATTCCTAACGATCCATCAACTTGGTACTCAAAAGCAAGAGCAGAAATGGAAATGAAAGAGTTAGCTGGAACTGGGATGGTTGAAGTATATAATAATCAGTTTTTATGGGATAATCGTCAAACACAAAAAGTTTATGATTCATTTGTAGATATTTGGGACACAGAGAACTTGTGGACAACAATAGATAGAGCTAATCTGAATTTTCCTATTAGACCTGGTTTTGAGTATAAGGGTTTTATTCATTGGGATTATGATCCAGAAACAAAACCTCAAAATATTCAAGGAGTAATTGCTTTATCTGATCAAACAGATGAAAATATGGGTGGATTTCAGTGTATTCCTTGGCTCTATAAAAATTTTGATACTTGGAAATTAAATCAACCTTCTGACAGAAATAAATTCCAACCAGACATTAAGGGGCTAGAAGATAAAATAGTTAAGGTTTCACTTGAAGCAGGAGATTTATTAATTTTTAATAGCTCTCAACCACATGGTATTAGACCTAACAATTCAAAAGATAAAGTTAGAATTGCTCAATATGTTTCTATGATGCCAGCACAAGAGAATGATAACGAATTAGTTAAATGGAGAGTTAATTCATGGAAGAATAGAGTTGCACCTGAGGGATACGCATTTCCAGGAGATCCTAGATCTTGGGAGAAAACAAAATATAAAACAGCTAATTTATCAGAACTTGGAAAGAAAATACTTGGGCTGAATAAATGGTAAAGATCACTAAAGATTATTAATGAACTTAGACTTAAAAAATAAAAAAGTTTTTATATCTGGATCCACAAAAGGCATTGGCTTTGAAACAGCTAGAGTATTTCTAGAAGAAGGAGCTTCTGTTATAATAAATGGGAGAACTCAAGATAGTGTTGAAGAAGCAATTAAAAAGTTAAATAATAAAAATGTTAGCGGTCTAGTAGCAGACTTTCTTGATGATTCTCAAGTAGATGAGCTCATTAATAAAATACCTGAAGATTTAGATATTATTGTAAATAATGTTGGGATCTTTAGAGGCAAAGATTTTTACAGCGAAACAGATGATGATTGGAATGATCATTTTAAGGTTAACTTAATGAGTGGTGTGAAATTATCTAAATGTTTTCTTCCAAAGATGATAGACAAAAATTGGGGTAGAATTATCTTCATTTCATCAGAATGTTCAACTATAGTTCCAGCAGATCTCTTAAGCTACAGCGTATCTAAAGCTTCAGTAAGTGTTTTTTCAAGTGGACTTGCCAAATTAACTAAAGGTTCAAATGTTACAGTAAACACAATAGTTCCGGGGTCTACACTTTCAGAAGGAGCTAAAATATTCCTTAAAGAATCAGCTAAAAGAGATAATAAGTCAGTTGAAGATGTTGAGAAAAATTTCTTTAAAGAAGTAAGAGATTCTTCATTATTGGAAAGGTTTTTAGATGTAAAAGAAGTTGCAAATACTGTAGTCTATTTTGCAAGCCCTTTATCTTCAGGAACTAATGGTGCTTCAATAAGAATTGATGGTGGCAGTATGGGTAGTATAATTTAAAAAACCTTTCCATATTTCTACAGAAAGGTTTACTAATATTCGAAGAAAATATAATTACTCTTGATCAGGAGCTACTGCCATTACTAGTCCAGTTGCATCTCCAAAATCACCACCATTTATTATCTTTCCATCTTCATCAAAAGTTAAATAATGATACCATAAAGCTTTAAAGCTTTTACCTGATGCTGTGTTTGTACCAGACCAATATCCGTATGTTCTGACGCTACCATTAGGTAATCCAGTTTCTGGATCAACACCTGGAAGGTAGTTTTCAGCTTCCCATGTAATGTCTTCCATTGCATCTTGCCAACCTTTAAGATAATTTAGAGTTTCTTCTTTATTCATTATTGGTCCACCATAAAATGCACTTTGGAATTCAATCTCATCAGCGTAAAAATCTGTAAGAGCATCAAAATCTTCTGTAACAAAGACTTCAAACCATTCTTTGGCTATCTCAAGATTTCCTTCATAATTGGAATTTTGCACATTTGAACATGAAATCATTAATCCAAATAATGCAATTAATATAAGTTTTTTCATAATTATTAATTTAAATTGATTTAAGAGGTGAATATAAAAAAACCTTTCCATATCTCTACAAAAAGGTTTACTTATAGTTTAGAGAATCTAATTAGTCAGTTGATTCGTTAGAAGCTAAAGATGAAAGTAATCCACCAGCATCGAAATAATCACCACCTGAAATAATTAGGCCATCCTTAAAATCCCATGTATGATAACTTATGAGTTCCCAACTTTTTCCAGTTTCAGTATGAACACCTGTCCATTTCCCATAAGATCTAACACTTCCATCTTGAAGGCCAGTTTCTGCAAGTACTCCAGGTAAATAGTTTACAGGAGTGTAAACTACATTTTCCATAGCATCATGCCACCCTTTTAAGTATTCCCCAAAGGCTTCTTTACCTATTTGAGAAGAACCATGAAAGGCTGGTTGCCATTGCATGTCTTCATGAACTAGATCTAATTGAGCCTGAAGATCTGCTTCAGTTCCCTGAAGTTCTAAAAAAGTTTTAGCTGATTCGACATTTGCTGCAAAATCAGGATGTTGAACATTTGAACAAGAAAGTATAAGACCAAAAAGTCCAATTAATAATATTTTTTTCATAGCATTTATTTTGTTTCTATAAAAATACTTTAATTTTCTAATTTATTATGGTCAATAGCCCATCTTTTAACTTTTTGGACTAAGCCAGGTGAAGACCCTACTAGTTTAGCAATTCTTCTAATGCTTTCTCCACGTTTAAGATGTCTAAGGATATTTATATTTATAGGCTTTGCAAAGAAATCCTCAATAGAATCTAGTTGTCTGCCACCTACACCTTTGTACCTTCCAAGATCCTTCGCTTGCTGAATTCCGTACCTATGAGATTCTTTTCGATTTTTATATTCCATGTTTGCAAGAGATCTGAATAGATTTAAGAATAGAATTGTATCTGGCTTGATTCTGCCATATTCATCCATAGTCTCTAATCTTTCAGCTTGAGATAATAAAGAAATATCATTATTTATAAAGAAGTCAATAGTGTTTAAGACATCAATTTGATTTCTTCCAAGAACAGAAATATTTGGAACAACAACTTTAGAA